>QFCH01000109.1_pt1:1172500-1215000 | contig 1246284 bp, 1171 predicted proteins | sample 5346071 | NCBI WGS metagenome assembly QFCH01 (sample SAMN09062255, study PRJNA434731) | Human gut metagenome, whole genome shotgun sequencing project. | isolation source: stool timepoint B chromium assembly | host: Homo sapiens | collected 2015
GACTGGGGCGAGAAAAGTCTTGTGAATATCTAAGGTGCCCGTACCGCAAACCGACACAGGTAGATAGGAAGAGAATTCTAAGGCCAACGGGAGAAGGGTAGTTAAGGAACTCGGCAAATTGACCCCGTAACTTAGGGAAAAGGGGTGCCACAGAAATGTGGCCGCAGAGAATAGGCCCAGGCGACTGTTTAGCAAAAACACAGGTTTCTGCCAAATCGAAAGATGAAGTATAGGAGCTGACACCTGCCCGGTGCTGGAAGGTTAAGAGGAGAGGTGCAAGCCTTGAATTGAAGCCCCAGTAAACGGCGGCCGTAACTATAACGGTCCTAAGGTAGCGAAATTCCTTGTCGGGTAAGTTCCGACCCGCACGAATGGTGTAACGATCTGGGCACTGTCTCAACTACCCGCCCGGCGAAATTGTAGTACCGGTGAAGATGCCGGTTACCCGTGACAAGACGGAAAGACCCCATGGAGCTTTACTGTAGCTTAATATTGGGTTTCGATAATTTATGTACAGGATAGGTGGGAGGCTAGGAAACACCGGCGCCAGCCGGAGTGGAGCCATCCTTGGGATACCACCCTTAAGTTATTGAAATTCTAACCTGCGGCCGTGAATCCGGCCGGGGGACATTGTTAGGTGGACAGTTTGACTGGGGCGGTCGCCTCCAAAAAGGTAACGGAGGCGCTCAAAGGTTTGCTCAGCACGGATGGAAACCGTGCTTTTGAGTGTAAACGCATAAGCAAGCCTAACTGCGAGGGTGACGGCCCGAGCAGTAACGAAAGTTGGAGTTAGTGATCCGGCGGTATGAGAGTGGAATTGCCGTCGCTCAACGGATAAAAGCTACCCTGGGGATAACAGGCTGATCTCCCCCAAGAGTCCACATCGACGGGGAGGTTTGGCACCTCGATGTCGGCTCATCACATCCTGGGGCTGTATTCGGTCCCAAGGGTTCGGCTGTTCGCCGATTAAAGTGGTACGCGAGCTGGGTTCAGAACGTCGTGAGACAGTTCGGTCCCTATCTGTCATGGGCGTAGGATATTTGAGGAGAGCTGTTCCTAGTACGAGAGGACCGGGATGGACGCACCGCTGGCGCACCAGTTGTCATGCCAATGGCACAGCTGGGCAACTAAGTGCGGATCGGATAAACGCTGAAAGCATCTAAGCGTGAAGCCGACTCCAAGATAAGATATCCCATAGTGTTAAACTAGTAAGACCCCTTGTAGACTACAAGGTTGATAGGCTGCGTGTGTAAGCACGGTAACGTGTTCAGCTTGGCAGTACTAATAGGTCGAGGGCTTGACCATAGTTTCTTTGGTTTAGCTCTGTAATATTTCTATCTGTATTCCTTTATTCAGTTTTCAGTGTACAAACTTATTATAATACAAATAATATTTAAGTCTTCTATGGAAGGCTTTTTTTATTTTTACTTATATTATATTTTAGTTATTACAAATTAGTTATTATAATTGACTATGAAACTAATTTTAGTTAAAGTAATAATGATAAATAAAGATATTATTAGCACTATATTTATAATATCTTAGAAAAGGTGATTTTATGATGAATTCAATAGCACAATTAGCTCGGTATAGCTATAGTTATGAAAGAGAAGCCATAGGAGTTGGAATTGCCATTATTGTAATTGTAATTTTTTTAATAATTGCAGCAATATTGGCTCAAATCTTTTTGGGATTGGCGGTTTATCATGATGCAAAATCCAAAGGCAATTCTAACGCAGGAATGTGGGGCGTTTTGACCGGTGTTTTTGGATGGATACCTGCTATCATTTATTTATGTATTAGAAACAGTGCTTCACAAAGATTTATTCAATGTACTACTTGTGGTTTTGCAATTCCGGCAAGTGCACCGGGATGTCCAAATTGTAATCATGCAAATCCTTTTGCCCAGCAATTTTTCGGTCCTTTTGTGGAACAATCTAAAAAACGAGCGAAAGGTTTCTTAATTGCAGCTATTTGTTGTTATGCAGCACTTATTTTGTTAATCATTGCGATTATTGTTATCGTGGCTGTATTTGCTAGCAATTATTATTACTATTATTAATAAAATCAGAAAGGTAAATGTACTTTTACATTTACCTTTTTTATCTATCATGAAAGGATAAAACTATTGATATGCTGGAAGTTTCTCACTTAACAAAAATATATAAAAACTTAGTAGCAAACGGCGATTTAACATTTACGGTTAATCCCGGAGAAATTGCGGTTTTGTTAGGTCCCAATGGCGCAGGAAAATCTACTGCGATTAAATGTATATCGGGTTTATTGCGTTTTCATGGCGAAATTAAAATTTGTGGGTACCCAAATAAATCAATCGATGCAAAACGTAATTTTGGATATATTCCGGAAATTCCTGCACCATATGAAAATTTGACGGTTATAGAACATTTAGAGTTTATAGGTCGCGCTTATCAAGTAAGTGATTGGGAACAAAAGGCACGGAAGTTGCTAAGTCGATTTGAAATGTCCGATAAAACAAATAAGTTAGGTAAAGAATTATCGAAAGGTATGCAGCAAAAATTAAGCATCTGTTGTGCGTTGTTGCCGGAACCTAAAGTGATTTTATTCGACGAACCTTTTGTAGGGCTAGATCCCCATGCCATTAAAGAACTAAAGATAGTTATGACAGAATTGAAATATGCTGAATGCGCGGTGTTAATCAGTACTCATATGCTAGACAGCGTGGAAGAATTCTGGGATAAAGCTTTAATTATGAGAAATGGTCAAATTGCAGCTGTACGAGAAAGAAAAGAGATTGAGCAAAGCGGAGAAGATCTTGAAAAATTATTCTTTGAAATTACGGAAGGTAGAGGAGAAAATTAATGAGCGCATTGTGTTATCTTTCCCGTAAGCAGATTAAAAACTTTATAAAAGAATTAGCCCATCATCCAGGAAAATTGGTTCTGTATATTATCTTAATTGCAGGTATTAGTGTATCTGTATTTTCCAGCTTTTTTTCTCCGGAGAATGAATCATTAAACTTTGTTGCTGATATTAGTTTTCTGCATGGTGGCTACATAGGAGTAATGCTTCTGATTACACTGCCTATTTTATTCAGAGGTTTAAAATCAGGTTCTACTTTTTTTCGTATGAGTGATGTACATTTTTTATTTATAGCACCGATTTCCCCAAAATTGATATTATTTTACGGTTTAATTAAGCAATTAATGGCCAGTGCTTTGGTCACCCTTATTTTATTGGCATATTCTTCTATGCTGACAAATTTATTCGGAATAGAAATTTGGCAAATTATTGTTTTGGCAATAGGAGTTGCCGTTATGTTATGTGCAATGCAGGCGCTCACTATGATGATTTACAGCTTGACAAACGGTAAAAAGAAATTGATTCAAATTACCTTTGCTATTGTATTTGCATGTGTGACTGCGTTACTTGTCATTTATGTTATTGAATTTTTTACTAACGGTGCAGATATAGACAGTGCGATTTCGTCTTTAAGTTCCCCTTACTTAGAATATGTTCCAATGATTGGTTGGATGAAGGGGGCTATTTTTGGTTACCTGTTTGGCAACTATTTTGCAGCAGGTATTTATACAGCTCTATTTATAGTTGCTATAGGTGCAGCGATTGCTGTTTTTGCAGTAAAAGATTTAGATTTTTATGAGGATGTTCTTCAGTCCACTGCCAGAGCAGACCAGGTAAGACAAAACAAACGAGAAGGCAAAATGGATTTTGGAGGAGGAAAAGTACGCGTTACTTCTACCGGAATCAAAAAAGGTTGGGGAGCTAATGTGTTTTTCTATAAACATATGTTGGAAGGAAAACGGAAAAATAGATTTTTTATCAGTACTCAAGCAATTTTTTTGTGTTTGATTAATATTATTTTCGTTATTATTTTCCGTGTTTCCTCAGAAGGGGAAGTGACACCAAATGAAATTCTGGGTATTTCTGCAATATTGAGTGCTTATATACAGTTTTTCTTTTCTGCTTCCGGTGACTGGTCTTTGGAATTGGACAAAACACCAATTTATTTAATTCCGGCTAAGCCGTTTCAAAAATTAATTTGGGCAAGTATGACCACCATTATTCGCCCTTTTATAGAGGGCATTATTATATTTGCTGTTCTATGCGCTGTTGTACTTGCAAACCCATTGCAGGCTTTTGTTTGTGCAATGGTGTACGGAACAACAGGTTTACTGTATACAGCATGTAATATTTTATTTCACAAATTATTTGGAAAAACAAATTTTAATCGCGGACCAATTATGATGGTTTATATGTTATTCGTATTACTGGTAGCTATTCCCGGTATTATTTCCAGTATTCTTGTAGCAATTTTTGCTACAGGGATTCCTTCCTTTGTAATTGGACTGCCATTTGTCGGATGGACCATAGGTATTTCTGTTTTGATTATATGCTTGTGTAGAAATATACTAGACAATGTAGAATATAATAAATAAAATGCAAAATGTTGTAATTTAAGTGGATTTCCTGTTGAAATATTTGAATATCTGTGTTATAATATAATCAACAAATCAAATAGTTGGTGTTGATGACGATGAGGGTCCACCTGTTCCCATACCGAACACAGAAGTTAAGCTCATTAGTGCCGAAGATACTTGGTTGGAGACGGCCCGGGACAATAGGAAGATGCCAACATATAAAGCAGATACCCAGTAGGGTATCTGTTTTTTTATAAATTGAAAAAATAATATAAAAAAGGCTTGCATTTTCTTTTAAGATGTGATAATATATAAAAGTCGCCGGAAACGGTACAAACTGAATAGTTGGTGTTGATGATGATGAGGGTCCACCTGTTCCCATACCGAACACAGAAGTTAAGCTCATTAGTGCCGAAGATACTTGGCTGGAGACGGCCCGGGACAATAGGAAGATGCCAACATATAAAACAGATATCCAATAGGATATCTGTTTTTTTGTGCTCTTCTAAGCAAATATGAAGTTTGAAAAACAAAAATACCATTTATTTTGTGGCAGCAAACGATATAGAACTGCCAATCATTTTGCGAATACTGGTTTTCTCACATACTAAGATAGTCAGCCCTTCTTATTCGGTGCCTAAACGGAGTTCTATTTTTTATACATGGAATGATGTAAAAATAGTAATATACACAAACACTCTTGCTTCTAAGTCGTTTTTATAGGGCACCTATAAAAACACACAGGGTTGATATAAATTTTCGTATCTACCGGATCTATAGGAAATGGAAATTGTGCATCACGTTTTCATCTGAACACTAACATCAATAAGAGCATGCTCCTGTTATGTTGTTATAGTTTTACACGATAAATCTTGTTCGTTTTTTTCTCTATATACACTTGCAATTTATCGCTTTAAAGTGTAAAATAGCCTTAGGCTACTTTTAGAAAGGAAGGTTTTAGGTTATGGTTATTTTAATGAAGCAAAATTGTACAAAAGAAAATGTACAAGAAGTAGTAGAAACATTAAAAAAATGTGGATTGGGTGCCGATGTGTCTGAAGGTACCCAAGCAACTATTATTGGTATTTTGGGTGATAAAAGCAAACTGGGAGGTTTGGATATCACCTTATTAGATGGCGTTGAAAATTGTGTACCGATTATGCACTCTTACAAACTTGCAAGTCGTGATATGTGTCCTGACGGACGTCTTGTGCACGTAGGTGACCAAGTAATTGGCGGCAAAAAACTGGTAATGATGGGTGGACCTTGTGCAGTAGAAAATGAAGAATGCATTATGAAAGCAGCCATTGGCGTAAAAGCAGCCGGCGCAACATTTTTGCGTGGTGGTGCTTATAAACCTAGAACCTCTCCATATTCATTTCAGGGCTTAGAAGAAGAAGGATTAAAGCTATTGAGAAAAGCGGCGGATGCAACCGGGCTGAAAGTAGTAAGTGAAGTAATGGCTTCCGAACAAATTGATACTGCAATTAAATATTGCGATATGTTCCAAATTGGAGCAAGAAATATGCAAAACTTCCGTTTACTCAAAGATATTGGTAAATCAAAAGTACCGGTTGTACTAAAGCGAGGTATTGCCAATACCATTGAAGAGTGGTTGGATGCAGCGGAATATATTATGAGTGAAGGCAACTACAATGTGGTATTATGCGAGAGAGGTATTCGTACCTTTGAAACAGCTACTAGAAATACGCTGGATGTTTCTGCAGTTCCGGTTGTAAAAGAACGCAGCAGTTTGCCAATTATAATCGATCCATCTCATGCAGCGGGAAAAGAGCGTTATGTAGCTCCGTTGGCATTGGCCGGTATTGCGGCAGGAGCTGATGGTTTGATTGTAGAGGTACATCCAAAAGCAAAAGAAGCAATTAGTGACGCCGCCCAACAGTTAAGTGTTGAAGCTTTTGCAGATTTAGTGCAAAAAGTAGGACAAATGGCAACTATTTTTGATAGAGAAATGTAAAAATTACCGCAAGCATGGTAACATATATCCTTATTTTAGAATAAAAAATGCGTGAGAATACAATTCTGTATTCCCATGCATTTTCACTTTCCCCTATAAAACACAAAAGACGGGATTTATTCTTGTTTGCCCCAGCCATCAATATTGGCACGCTGTAATGCTCCCATGACCTTTTTTCGCAAATCAGGAAATTGTTTTTCTAAATCTTTAATTAATTCTTGGGTACTTTGGCGGCAGGTATGTCCGTCTACAGGACATTCGCTCTTTACAACAGGTAAATGGTAACGTTGTGCTGCAGATTTCACTTTACTTTCTTCACAAAATACCATTGGCCGTATTAAATATAAATCTTTTCTGGATAAATATGACATAGGAGAAAAACAGCCGATTTTACCGCCATAAAATAAATTCATAAAAAAAGTCTGCACAGCATCATCAAAATGATGTCCGAGAGCAAGTTTATTGCAGTTGTGTTTTTTGCTCATATCATGCAAAATTCCTCTGCGCATACGGGCGCATAAACTACAAGGATTACTTTCTTTTCTTTGCTCAAAAATAATATTACCCAGCTGAGAGCGGCGTACTTCGTATGTTACTTGTAAACGGCGGCACAGCTCTTCTACTTGACTAAAATCGGTTTGTATATTATTAAAACAGGGATCCACAGTAATTGCAACCAAATCATATTTCATTGGTAAAAATTTTCGCATATTTGCTAAAGTACAAAGTAGGATAAGGGAATCCTTACCTCCGGAAATTCCCACTGCGATACGGTCGCCCGGTTGAATTAATTGATAACTGTCAACGGCAGCCCGTATTTGGCTCATAATTTGCTGCATAAAAGACCTCCATGTTAGAAAAATAACGCATAATCGCGGTATTTTTATATTTTAAATTACGCATATCATACCATATTTATCATAAAAGTAAAATATTTTTTTGAAATGACAGTCAAGAATAAGAGAGATATCAAGAGAAATAAAGAGATAATAGAAGCAATTTATTTGATAAATTAAAAAAATGAAAATTAGGGCTTGACACCGCAATTTGTGTATGGTAATATCATAAATGCATGTTAACACTTAAATGGGTGTTTTGAGCGGTTTCCCAATTGAAAGATGGGAGCTATCAATGATAAAGAATATTAATGTTTGGAGGAAATGTAATGTCTACTTTTATGCAAAAACCAAACCAAGTAGAGCGTAAATGGTACATTATTGATGCAGCAGGCAAACCAATGGGCCGTGTAGCTGCTCAAGCTGCTATTTTGCTACGTGGTAAACACAAACCAACTTATACACCACACGTTGATGGTGGCGATCATGTTATCATCATTAACTGTGCTGATGCTGTTTTAACAGGCAATAAGTTGCAAAACAAAAAATACTACCGTCACACAGGTTACGTTGGTCACCTAAAAGAGGTAGGTTATGACAGACTAATGGTTGAAAAACCAGAGTTTGCTATGCAATTGGCTGTGAAAGGTATGATTCCTAGCACACACAATGGCCGTGAACAACTAACCAGACTACGTGTATACGCAGGTGCTGAGCATATTCATGCAGCACAACAACCAACAGTTTGGGATAAATAAGAGAGGAGGATTGGAATATGTATAACAAAGAGTCTTATTTTTATGGTACAGGTAGAAGAAAAAGCTCCGTTGCTCGTGTAAGACTATACCAAGGTACAGGTAAGGTTACAATCAACGATAGAGATATTGATGATTATTTTGGTTTGGAAACATTAAAGTTAATTGTTCGTCAACCATTAAATCTAACAAAAACAGAAGGTAAATTCGACATCGTTTGCCGTGTTGCAGGTGGTGGCGTTACAGGCCAAGCTGGTGCAATCCGTCACGGTGTTGCAAGAGCTTTGCTTCAATATGATTCTGAGAATCTCCGTCCTGCTCTGAAAAAGGCTGGATTCTTAACTCGTGACCCAAGAATGAAAGAGCGTAAGAAATACGGTCTTAAAGGCGCACGTAGAGCTCCACAATTCTCCAAGAGATAATTTTTTACAGAGAATTATTTTACGTTTTAAAATTGAAAATCAGCTTATAGCTATGAAAAAAACCTTTTTACAAAGGTTTTTTTATTTTTACAAATTTTATAACATATAATTCCTATAAAATTTATATATCATAGTGAAATTTGTTGAAAAAATTGGAAAGATTTTTGTAAAAAAATGATATAGATATTTTTAAATAATTTTTATATCAGTTATGTTTAGTGCAGAAAAGAGAAACAGAAGGTTTATGTATTTATATAGCCTTACGTTCTTTAAACAAACCCTGCTTCATCCAGTTTACTAAATGCTTGGTATAAAGTTATGGTGAAAGCGGGGATTTATATGCAACTAAGTATAACGACAGATTATGCAATACGTATTACATTGTATCTATTGAAACATAAGGAAATTGTCCGTTCCAGTGAATTATCTGAAAAACTAGAAATTCCTAAAACATACGTATTGAAAGTTACAAAGAAGCTGGAGAAAGTTGGTCTTGTAAAAAGTTATCAAGGTGCAAGCGGTGGCATTGTTATTTTGAAAGATGCAGACCAAATTACGCTGTGGGATGTAATTGATGCAACTGAAAATACAACTATGATTAATAAATGTTTAGAAAAAAATGGAACTTGTTCCCTTCTTCAAACTGCTACTTGTCCTGTAAGAAAAGTATATATATTCTTGCAAAAAGCAGTGGAAGAGAGGTTACAGTCTATTTATCTAAGTGATTTGTTAGATGATGTTGACAGCGTTTTAGAAAGAGAATTGGAAATTGACAAAAACAGCAAGAGTAAGTAGCAATGCATACTTATTTTGCTTAAAACAAACCTAAACTTATCTGGGTTTGAATTAGCGGATAGAAGAAGTAGGAGCGATAAAAGATGAAAAAAACGAAAATTTTAAAATTTTTGGTTGCACCTATGCTGGTAGTCGGCGTTTTGTGCAGCAGCGGCATTGGTTTATATGTAAATGCTGTTTCACAAAATGCCGAAACGGAAGTAAAAGAAATTTTAGGAAATAAGCAGGTACCTTATCTTGATAAAAACCATTCCCAGGTTTGTATGGGAGGGGGATGGAAAAATGCTAACGGAAATCCATATCAAACAGGTAAAAAGAATCAAAATCCTGAAGGGAGACAATATTGGAATCCTCAGAGGATAACTTCCAGTACAACTACTCCTTTTAATGATACAGTAAACGAACAACAACTGATTAATATGTATTGGCCTAAAAATACCAAGGTTCATATAAATTCAAGAGGTAGTAATTATTGGATAGACTTATCTAGAGTTGACAAGTTGTATGATGCAGTTTTAGATCCAGAGGATGATTGCTACTATGCAAATCCGAACAATGGATGGGGAATGAATGTCGAACCGACCAAGGCAGAATATTTAGAATATAATGCAGATTGGAGTGCTTTTGAATACGGTCATGGTACAACGCTTTATGCTGATCCCAAAGGCAAGACCCGAATCGATTATGCAGGTAATTATATATTTAGAATTGGGATTAATACAGGCGCTATCTGGGACAATCCATTTACTATTGTAGCTCGTGCTAAAATTGAATTGAGCGCAACAACCAGCGATTTTTATGCAAACACAAAAAGTCCTAAAATGCCAGTTATATTCGATAAAACAGAAGCTGGAGTAGGAACCTTAGATGCGGGTACACTATATGAGTTTAAAGGAACGGGTAGTGTAACAGGGCAAAATTATTATAATGAATATCCCAGAACTCCGGGAAAATATACTCTTACAGCACAAAGTGCTCCCGACAAAAGTAGATTTAAATTGCCGGGAAGAGCTACTAAATCCGTCAATGTAATGAAAAAGGGGTATAAAACTAAATTTCAAAAGAATATTGATGGTAGCGTAACTACTATGAGTGATACGGATTGGAACCCTAACAGTAAGCCGTCAGATCCGGATGGAGAAACAAAAGGTTTATTTGGCGTAGATTTATATTTGGAAAATCAGAAATATACCGTGCCGATACCAAAGTATGATTCATCAAAGTATATTTTTGAAGGCTGGACAGTGACGGAAGAATACGCAACATCTCTTTTTGAGGTAAAGACAAGAGAGTTTGAAATATATGATGACGATAAAGATGGAAGATATGAGTATACACCATCGCACATAGGTGAGAATGCCTATTATGTGTTGAGTACAACTATCACTGCAAATATTCGTAGCAAAAAGACAGATACCATTAAACCGGTAACTCAGGTTGACGGAGGAGATAAAATTGAGGCAGGTATTAGTGTTGCACCATCAGAGATTAAAATAACTGAAGGTACTGAAAACAGAAATAGCTTCACTGCAAGTGTTACTACTGGTTATGCTTACGATTTTATGGGTTGGAGTTATAATCAAAGTGGAAATCATATTGATTTAGGTACAGAAAAGACATATCAGCCTGCAACAAATTTTGCTCAGCAAGGCGAGACACACAAAAACAGCACATTGTATGCTACGTTTAAACCTAAAGAATATACCATTACCTTTGATGGAAACGGCGGAACAGAGAGTGGAAGCCAAAGTACTACAAGTACACAAAAAGCTTCTTATTATAATGATGTTAAACTGCAAAAAAATCCGTTTGTAAGAGAAGGTTTCCGGTTTAAAGGTTGGTCTACTTCTAAAACCAGCAGTGCAGTAAAATATACTGATCAGGCAACTGACAGAAATATACCGTTGGATGGATTGAATCAAGCACTGAATAATGATATTCCCCAAAATATTACTCTTTATGCAGTGTGGGAACGTACAATAACAAACGTAGATGTTCAAAAATACAAAGATACCCTATGGTTGGAAGGCAATCATTGGGGAGCAGCTGCAGCTAATGTATTTGTGAAAAACAGCAATCAAGGATACAACGCTTATGAACTCATCAGATATTACTTAGATATTGACATGAAAGATTTCAATATACCTGTGGAGCAACTGGATAAAAGCAAATTTTATGTGGTTTGGGAAAGAAGTACAGATGGTGGCTCCAATTACCAGAAAATCCCGCTTGATCAATATCAGTCCTTTTTCACAGCACCATTTAGTGATGCACAGAGAGACTACAGTAAGGTAGTTTACGATGAAGAAAAAGGTCAATGGTTTGTACCACTGTTAGTAAAAGCTGGAGCTGGCTCGGATGCAGACACAATAGGTGGTCACTATAAGGTAAGTGTAGCTTATGATGATCCGCAAGCTACCGAAAAAGTGGCATCAGAGCAAGATTTCTATAACAATGTATCACAAAAAGGTTGGACAACAAGTGAACCAACAGAAGTAAAAATGATTCGTACATTTGAAACGGTTGTAAATGTTCCTGCAAATGTAATACTGGAGGAAAAAACAGAAATAACACCAGATGGCAGTACAAAGCAAGTGGTAGAATCTGTACATTCTAGTAACAAAGTAACAGTAAATCCGATAGAACATGATATTACACAACAATCGGATTACGATTGGCATACACCAAATACGGCAATGGATGGAAAAACCACTCCAGCCAATAGTTATAATGGAGGCCAACATACCGAATATGTAAAACAAAAGCCATTTAAAGTTTCTGTTACGTGGAACAGTACATTAACCGATACATCACAGCAATATAGAATTAATGATGTTAATATGTATTCGGCAGAAAACATAGGTGCAATGAAAAAAGGTCAGCAAATACCAACAGGTACAATATCAAGTTTTAGCTACGATGGCAAAGCTGAGAATAAAACTTTATTTGACTTCTATCTAAAAGGTGATAAACCGGATCACTTGCCATATGGAACCTTATTTAAGGGATTCATCACCTTTAGATTTACGAATATATAGGAGGTAGACGTAATGAAAAAAGTATTAATATTTATGTTCATTATGATTATAGGAGTGGCAACTCTTCTAGCTCCGGTAAATGCACAAGCAGCAAGTGGTCAAACAGAGGTTGGTTACACAACCAGTACTACTGTTGAAATTCCAGGTGGTAGTATGGGTCCAACTACAGGCGATACTACCTCATTAGGAAATATATTAATTATGTTAGGGGTGAGTTCCGTTGTTGTAGTAGCATCATTACTGCTTATTAGTAGAAAAAGAAGAAAAACAGAAAAATATCCAAACACTAGGTTTTAAAATATACATCCCCAATTGTGTTATAAGGATATAAAATTAAACATGCAAAGTGAGGAGAAAAAGATTATGAACAAAGTTATGAACAAAAATGTAAAAAGAATGATTGCAATTGCATGCGCAGGTGTAATTGGTCTGGGTGTGGCAGCAAGCCCTGTTATGGCAGCAGCACCTGAAATCAACACAGATGTATTTTATACAACAGATTCAACTAATATTGATGCAGATGGAAGAGTAATGATGGTAATCCCTGCAGGAGTAAATATGACTAAACATAATTTAACACAAGAGTTTGATGTAACTATGAAAGCAACAAACCCTAACATGAATTTACCGAATAATTTTAGTGCAGAAGTAACAGTAGCTTCAACCAATCAAGGTAAATTAAAAATGGTTGGTAATCCTGCGGAAGTAAACTATGAGTTATATAAAGGTGAAGTTGCAAAAGGTGGTATGAAGATTGATATATCACAACAAGCAGATCAGCCATTCCATACTTTCACAGCTCAACAAGATACAGGTGAAGTAGAACAAAGAGCCTATGTAAAAATAGCACAGCAGGATAGTGAGAAATTAGAGAAAATCAATCAGCCGGGTGCTCAGTTCAAAGATACTCTAACATTTAAAGTAACAAAGGTAGAGGGTGACGGCTTAGTTGATCCTAATAAACCAAAACCATAAGAAGTAAAGTAAATTATAAAATACATTAGCCTGTTTAGGGCAATCATGGTTCAGAAGCCTTAAAAGCTTTTGAACCATTTTCATTATTATATTTACAAAGGTGTGAAGAAATGGACTATAAATTGTTAAAAAATGAGTATAGTACAAATACCTTTACCGATAAAAATAATCAAACATGGTCCTATATCAATAATCAGAAAATGGAAGAATTATATCCAAACGGTGGGTATATTATTGCGGCAGACTTAAAACAAGAGAAAAAAGGGCATTCTATTGGTTATTTGATAGAGCAAAATCAAAAAGCAGAGGTATTTCCCTATGAATTGCAACTAAAGGGAAATGAAAAGTGTATTGGTTTTATTTGTGTTAGTGGGGCGGATAATCGTGACACATTTATTAGAATTATAAAGAAGACAAGAAAAAAGTGGTTTTTGCTGCCATTGCTTGCCGTGCTACTTTCTCTTATAGGGGTAGGCATTGGCATATGGATGATGTTCGGCAACCCAAAACCCAGCTTGGATGAAAGCGCAATTTCTTACCATATTGAAGGAATAGAAAATAAAAATCCAAACAATATTTCAATTCCTTTGTTTAGCAGTATTAAAATAGACAGTGCAACGATGGCGGGAAAAGTGCATTTAGCCAATCCGGCGGGCAACCCTTGCTATTTTCAATATGAAATTGTATTGCAAGACGGAGATACACAGCTGTATCAATCAAAATTGATTGAACCCGGAACAGCTATTCCAACGTTTCAGCTAAATCAAATACTGAAAAAAGGCACTTATCCGGCAACTATTCGCATTAAAACATATGCATTAAGCGACTATACCATAGAGATGAATGGTGGAGAAATTGATATAGAACTTATAGTGGAAGAGGTAAATTAGTATGCAATATAAGGTAAAGAAGAATGATGATTGTAAGCAAAAATGGGTAGATAAAGCAAAGCAAACGTGGCCCTACATAAGTGCAGAAGATGCAGAAAAAAATGAATTGAATATGGAAAGTGTATTTGCAGATGTAGGAACAGAAAAAGTTAATAATGGAGATTTTTTGGATTTTTTAGGCAGAAAATTGTGGTTAAAAAATAAAAAAGAAAAATTATCGCAACGAGATAAAATAATTGGATATATTCCATGTGAAAATGAAGCTGAAGAAGAAGGATATATTCGTATTGTTAAAACTTCAAACAACATCATTATTATTCCTATTATATTATCCCTGTTGATAATAGGAGGTATTATTGGCGGAATTATTGCGGTAAACCAAAATTCAAGAAGCTTTTTGGACCAAGCAGCAATATCTTATCAAATGCCAAACGGAATTAAAAATGAAAATCCAAATGAAATCATGATTCCTGTATTTACAGAGCTGGTAAGACCTGCAGGAAGTAATAAAGTAGCTGCAGGATTAGTAAATCCGGAGGGAAATCCTTGTTATTTCCAATATAGCATTTATTTAAAAGAAAACGAACAGCTGTTGTATGAAAGTAAATGGATAGAGCCAGGTACTGCAATTATGGAATTTGAAATAATGGAACAGTTGCAGGTAGGTGAATATCCAATTGAAATTCGGATCAAAACCGGTTCTTTAAATGATCTTGAAGTAGAAATGAACGGTGGAGAAATAGATGCTGTATTAAGGGTAGAGTAGTATGAAAAGAATTGTAATCATTATGCTGTCTATTGTTAGTTTAGTACTGCTTTATGGTTGTAGTAGTCAAACATATACAGCTGAAACAATTATAGAGATGAATCGAAATCCTATTGAAATTAATCAGTTGCAATTGCAGTTTCAAGCAAGTGAAATCCGAGATGAAGTAAAACCAAGCAATCCGCAAGGCTATTATCCTCATTATAAGAAGCAAGAAGGATATCATTATCACGTAGTATCAGGTACATTAAAAAATAACAGTAACGAAACTATTCGTAGTAATCAATTTAAAATTGAAGGTGTATACGAAAATGAGACATATGAGGGAAAATTGGTATTTATTAATGATATAGAAAGTTATTTTTGGGATGAAATAGCTCCGGGCGTCAAATTAGACTTTTACCTTTTTTCCATTGTAAAAGATGGACAAGAAAATCCGAATGAATATCGATTTTATTACAACACCGACGGACAGTTAGAAGAAGGGAAAACCCATTTTGACGCTATGGTGCAATATACTGTACCAAATAACTTAGAAAGCTATGAGAATGCTTAAATTCGCCTTTTTGGCAGAACAACAGCACTGAGTGAAAGATTACAAAGCAATTTTGCAAACATAAGGGTGCAATGCAAATATATGGTGTACATTTAACCTTTCATTTTGACAAAAAATAGGACAGTAACATACTTATCTCAACCAATACGGCTTATGATTGGTTGCTTGAGGTTAAAATGGATTTTCTTGTTACAGTTCAAGAATAGCCGCATGTGACGTATGTGGGGCTGCTCTGATAAAACACAATGGAGGCATATCAATGGAAGAGAAAAAGAAAAGAAAAATTTTTGTGGCAGTATTTTCTGTTTTGTGTTGTCTGGCAATAGGTGCAATTGCCACTATATGGTCTACCATAGGGAGCGGCCAGAAACAAGAGGTAGAGCCGGGAGAAATAACTCCGATTACCTTTGAAGAAGTACAAGATAAGATGGACTCAAAGGAAACATTTACATTAATTATCACACAAAGCGATTGTATGCACTGTCAGGATTTTTATGACATGATGGGCAACTATTTGCCAAAGCACAGCATAGAGCTTTTTGACTTAAATATAGATAGAGAAACTCCTGAGGAAGAGGAGCAAATAAAAAAAGAAATACAAGAAATATTTCTGGGATATGTAGGTACGCCCAATATGTTTTACATTGAAAAAGGTAATATTATCAGTCAGTACGATAATATTACTAGCGATATAACGGAGCAGTCTTTTAACGCTTGGGTACAAAAGTATCATATGGACCAAGTTTAAAAGATTCAAATTTAAAAATTGATAAAAATACTGCGATTTATATGGTAAGCGGTAATTTGTTCAATAACACACAAGATATACTTTCATTTATCAAGAAAGAGAACGTTCAATATACTTGAACTATAAACTTATATGATACATTGATATTTGTAATAATATATTGCAAAAGAATATGTAAAAAGATTCTGCATATGCAGAATCTTTTTTTTCTATTTTGTCTAGAATATAGGTTTTTAAATATAGTGTAAATTTGTATAGAAATGAGAATTTCTGTATGCAAACTATTGGTAAAATCTAGAGGAGGCACATGATGATCACTTTATGTAGTGTATATATTTTATCTAATACAAAGTGAGAAAAATTTTTGATTTACTCCCCTCTATATAAATGTAAAATACTATATTTTTATGTTCAAAAGTGTAGTAATAAATTTATTATATATAATGAAAAAGAAAAATTTTCTCAATAAGGTAAATATGTAGATTATTTTTCTTAGAAAAAAGTTACAATTTGTAATTTTTCAATACAATTTTTTACGCTTTATTTGAATCAAATCTAATGCGATAAGAGCGTTTTTTAAAAGTGGGGGAATATGATAACTTTTAAAGATAAAAATAGGGGAATAGATATACCTATTCCCAATTCATATAAAATTTTACATCAAAAATGAAAAATATTATTCTTTACTTTTCAATTCAATCAAATCTTTAATAGCAAAAATTGTGAAAAAAGTTTACTTCTAACTGTCCGTTAAGCCAGTAGAGAGGCGGTTTTAAGCATAAATTACCATATTAAGGAAAGAAAAACTTCATGACTATTTGTATAAATGACGAAAATAAAACACACATGTAATACATGTAACAAGTTTGTAACCTATGTTTTCTTGCAATCTGCACATAAAACAAAGAGAATTTATTAACATAAATGTAAAATAATAGTATATTTTTAAGCTGAGAAGTCGTATTTTCAATTTTATGGAAATTTTGATTGTGCATATTATATAAAATCGACTTCGTTTTTTATTTGACATATGGAAAATTAGTGAATATAATAGCAAACATCAAAGTAATCCGAAAACAAGCGGCAGTATACGCATCTTAACAAAATGTAATTTCTTTTTTAATACTGTCGTAAGCATGAAGGAGAGCAAGTATGAAAAACACAGAGAAAAAAGAGCATAAGTTTTTAAAATTGGTGAATACACCAGTAAAACGTGTTAGTGCTTTTGCATTGGCTACAGTTATTGGTGTTGGTTCTGTTGTAACAGTAATGGCTACAACAGGTAAAGCAACTATTTTAGATAACGGTGTATCTTATCGTGTGAATCTAACCACAACAAATACAGAAGAATTATTAGAGAAAGCCAATATTGAAGTTGGTTCTAATGATATTATTGAAAGAGATGACACCAATGGTGTTGTAATTAAAATCAGACGTGAAATGGATGCCACCGTTGAAGCTGATGGTGCAGAGCAAACTGTAAGTGTACACTACGGTGATAAAGTGTCTGATGTTATTGCTGAAGCAGGTGTTGTTTTAGATGACAACGATGCTGTAAATACAGATATTAACGGTGAGTTAACAGACAATGCAGATATTGTTGTTACAAGATACCATAAAGTAACGGTACATGATAACGGGATAACCCAAATTGTTGATGTTCCGGAAGGAACAGTAGCCAATGTATTACCGGTAGCAAATATCACATTGGGTGAAGAGGATACTTTGAGCGTAGCGGAATCAGAACCGGTTATAGATGGTATGGAAGTTACAGTAAATCGCGTTACTTATGCAACACAAACTGTAACAGAGGATATTCCTTTTGAAACCAAGGTAATTGAAACAGCAGACCTCTATAAAGGTGAAACACAGGTTCAAACAGCTGGTGTAAATGGAACAAAAACTGCTGTGAAAGAATGTAAATTTGTAAATGGTCAGTTGGTAGAATCAACAGATGTAGTGGTTCTTTCAGAAACTGCACCTGTAGCGGAAGTAAAGTTGGTAGGTACAAAAGCAAAACCTGCAGCAGTAACTTCTGTATCTAGTACAAGTGCATCTGCTCAAACAGGTGCAACTATTTCAGGCAATACAATTGTTGATGCAAACGGTAATGTATTAAACGTTGCGCGTGTAATTACCGGTGAGTGTACCGCATATACCGGCGGCGGAATTACTGCTACAGGTGCACCTGCAGCCGTAGGTCGCGTGGCAGTTAACCCTAACGTAATTCCTTACGGTACAAAATTGTATATTGCTTCTCCGGATGGCAGCATTGTATATGGTTATGCAATTGCTTCTGATACCGGCGGTGCATTGATGTCAGGTCGTGTTTTGGTCGACTTGTATTATAATACACAAGGTGAATGTATCAATTTTGGACGTCGTCAAATGAACGTTTATATTTTGGCATAAAATAACTATTCAAAACATCTCCGTAGAACGGGGATGTTTTTTCTTTTATTCAGAGAATGTTTGAGTATATTGCTATGTTACTGTTTTGCTCATAGTAAACGATATTCCCTTCCCTTTTCGCCAAGTTAGGATGAAATGATGCGAACATAGTATTCGTATTTCTTTATCCTCTATTCATTATTATTGGAATATAACAAAACAGCCATCTGCAATAATATTTGCAAATGGCTGTTTTGTTTATATCCATTTAAATTTATTTTCATCAAATTACTCTAACAAAGAGGTAATATGCATGGGAATTCCTGTTTTATCCATCTTAAATTCACAATTTTCATAAAAACCTGCATTATTACCATTAGCAATTAAAGAGATGCGTAGATAAGATTGATATGTTTCTAATACACGTTCTAACAATTCTTTTCCAATGCCTTTATATTGATAATCAGGATTTACCAGTAAATAGTGAATGTATGCGGTCATAATTCCATCATCCATAACGCTGATTAAACCTACCAGCTTTTCACCATCCCAAGCACTGTAAACGGTACTATAGTTTTGCATGGCAATTACCAGTTTGTCAGGATGATATCCGGATGCCCAATGAACCGACAAAAACAGATTTTGTAATTCTTGCGCGTTAAATTTCTTTATATCTTTATAGGTAATTGTCATAATATCTTCCCCTTTTTAAGTATATTTTTATTTTAACATAGGTGCTGATACAGTACAAGATTCATTTGTGTCATATGAGAAATGGATGAATTGGTATTATTAGCAATCTGTCCTTTAAATGGGACAGATTTTATAGAATGCTTCATATTTTACTTGTAATTTTATAATCACTATGATAAAATAAAACCAAACCAAACGTATGTTCGAGCTAGAGATAAAAAGAGAAGAGGAGAGCGTATATGTTTCAAGAAATTGTAGGAAGTATTCTGTTGGTATTTACAGCAGGATTGTTAGTAAAATATCGTCCAAAGACATTTTTATCATGGTACTTATGTTTGCTTTGCGGAGCCATGTCTATCATGTCCATTACAGCGGGTGGTGGTTCATGGGTATTACAACTGTTGCAAACAGTATCACAAATGATTATGGCAATATGCTGTTTATCCTATTTACACCGTGAAAAAGTATTTGCGGTGCGGAAAACAAAATCATTGCAAGAACAGAAACAACGCACACAGGCGATGGCAAAAGCAGAGAGAATAAAAAAACAAGTAAATGTTTTGAGCCAACAGGAAATAGTAGAAATGAAACGCTGTGCATAATAAAAAGAACCCGTTTACTTGGTAATGCATAAACTGGATTACGGGGTTGAGAAAGACCCCTTTAAATAGATAAGGCCTGCTGCAATTTGTTTTGCGGCAGGCCGATTGATTTTCTTGAAAAAATTAACTGTTTAGAGTAAAATAATAATACAATAACTTTGGAGGGATGATACATGTTAATTGCACCGTCAATACTGGCATCAGATTTTTCCAGATTGGGCGAGCAAATTCAAATGATTACACAAGCCGGCGCCGACTGGATTCACCTAGATGTAATGGACGGCTTATTTGTACCTAACATTACCTTTGGAGCTCCGGTGATAAAAGCGGTAAAACCATATTCAGATTTACCGTTTGACGTTCATTTGATGATACAAAATCCAAAGAGATATATTGAGGACTTTTGTAAAGCCGGTGCAGATATTATTTCATTCCATGTGGAAGCGGAAGAAGACGTCACGGGAACCATAGAAAAAATTGTATCTTGTGGCGCAAAACCGGCGCTGGCAGTTAAACCGAATACACCTGTAGAAACAGTATTTCCATATTTGGACAAGCTATATATGGTGTTAGTGATGACAGTAGAGCCGGGGTTCGGCGGACAAAAGTATATGGCTGACATGATGCCGAAAGTAGAACAATTAAAACAAAAAGCACCTCAGCTATTGGTTCAAGTGGATGGAGGAATTGGAGTAGATACCATTGCTTCCAGTGCCAAGGCGGGTGTAGACATTTGTGTGGCAGGTACCAGTGTGTTTAAAGCGCCTTGCCCAAAACAAATGATTGCAGACCTAAAAAAAGCGGCTAAGGATGTTTAATGTTTTGCGCAAGGGTAAGTGCTGAACACCGTTTTGAATAAATCTTCTGTAAGCAAAGTTCCGTGTTCCATTGCAGCAGCGGCAGCAACGCGTCCTTTTCCTTTTAAAATCCCATATTCTTGAAGAATCGCTTTTGCAAGCATACTGGTTTTCCATCTTAAATGAAATATAATGCGGTACTTATCTCCAAAGCGTAATAGTTTTGTTTTGGGACAGGTAATTCCGGTGATACAAAGTCGTTCCACCGCGTCCATCATGTCTGTACAATTTTGAAATTGATACACATATGGGCCGGTGGTTTGTTTTATTCGAAATTTTTTTCTTTGTAAAGATGATTTACCACGGGAGATATTGGAAATATGAACACGAAACAGTAATACAAAGGTGCCGTCGCAAACGGAAAGCGTACGGATTGTAATATTTTCCGCTTTCGAATAAGAAAAGCCGGTATATTTACAACCTTCTAAAAATATCTTTGCTAATGTTATCTTTGAAAGAGTTGTGGGAATATCAACGGAAATGCTGTTTAATCCTAAGCGGAGTGCTTCCTGTTCACTTAAAATAATCAACAGATGTGATGCATCCATGATTTTTGCTTTCAAAATTACACCCCCTGCATAAAAAGTACGGTTACTCTATACTATTACAGTTGCAGCAATATTGTCTTTGCCAAATGATAATATTTTTTGCTTGTTATATTATGAGATAGTTATTTATATGAAAATCATTTTTTATTTCATGTTATATTTATTAAAACTAAAAGGGCTGCCATGGCAGCCCTTTTAGTTTTAATATTATTGTAATGAGAAAGTTTTGTATTCTATACTTTTACAAATTAACCATATATTGTAATTACAACTAGAATTATATCGTAAATTGTAGTATTTTTCAAGAATAAAGCATCTTTTTTCTTTTTTGTAAAAGTATAATTTTGCAAAAGGGGAAATTAAAATGTATGGTAAGAAATTCAAAGTAATATGTTGCAGTATTCTTATGATAGGTACTATACTTACTTTCACTGGGTGTAGTGATTCAGCGTTTAACTCATCGCAGTTGTCTGAATCCTCGCAATTATCGCAACCGGACGAAAGTGTAGTTTCATCGGAATTGACCAATAGTTCATCCGAGCCTGTAACCGATAGCGATACTGTAATTGAAAATACAGAAGACGCTCAAAAATTGGCATTTGGTAAAATATTGTGGGATGCTTATTTGTATGGTATCCTTCCCGATGGCAAAACTTTGGAACAAACGAATAATCAGTTTGGTATTCAGGGGGAAGAGAACAGTTTTGCTATTTGTGATGTAGATAACGATGGACAGGATGAACTACTGCTATATTGGACCGATGCCAGTATGGCAGGAACGGTGGGATATATTTTTGGCTACAGAGATCATATGGTTTATAACGAACTTTCAGGGTATCCTTCTATGAGATTTTATGATAATGGAACTGTTGAAATAAAGTGGTCACATAACCAAGGGCTGGGAATCAACTTTGATTTTTGGCCGTATAATGTTTATTCCTATGATGCAGAGAAAGATAGTTACAGTGAATTTGCAAAAGTGGACGCATGGAATAAAAATGTCAGCAATACAAAAAATGGCGTACCATTTCCTGATAACATTGACGTAGATGGGAATGGCATTGTTTATTATATTCTTGCCCCTGACTCATGGGATTATGACAATGCAAAAATACTAGATGATAGTGAATACCAAAATTGGAGACAGTCTTACCTTGGAAATAGCAAACCTGTCAATGTTACTTTTAAAACATTAACGGCTGATAATATAGTTTCTTCGGTTTACCCTGAATTTACATATCTCCGTTCACCGGAAGGTAACTAATGAAATAAACAATGGCTGGTGGCATTGTTATAACATTTGTATAGGAATAGAAAGATATTTTATATTAAGGATAAGGAGAATAAGAAGTATGAACATAGCTATTATTATTTTGCTAATTATTTTACTCATTATTGGTCTGATGAATCTTGCTGTATTATTAGCAGCAAGAAAGAGAAAGAATGTTGGTGAACCGTTCCGTATGAACGACGATAATAACTCAGAATGGTTTATAAAGTTTAATGAATCTAAAGGTGATATTCTAGAAAAGATAAATTTGCTTACCACTGGAAACAGAGATAGCTTAGATAAAATAAACGATACTTTAAATCAGAAAATTAGTGGATTTCAAAAAGATGTATTTGATAAATTTGACTCCATTTCATCCTCTGTTAGAAAATCTCTTGCGGATAATCGTTTTGAATCGAATAATGACCTTGAGAAATTAAAGCAAGAAATTACGGACAATCTGGGATCAATTAATAAAACATTGGAAGAAAAAATTACATCACTACAGACCACCAATGAAGAAAAGTTAGAGAAAATGCGTGGTGTGGTAGAAGAGAAACTGGATAAAACATTGAATGAAAGATTAAAACTATCCTTTGAGTCTGTTAGTAAGAATCTAGAAAGCGTACAAAAGGGGCTTGGAGAAATGCAAACATTGGCTACAGATGTTGGAGGATTGAAAAAAGCCATTACTAATGTAAAAACCAGAGGTGTTTTGGGAGAAATTCAATTAGAACGTATTCTGGAGCAAATGTTAACAGCAGCCCAATATGATAAAAATGTACAAATTAAAAGAGGTATACAAGAACGCGTAGAATTTGCAGTAAAGCTGCCGGATAAAAGTGGAAAAGGATTCATTTATTTACCGATTGATTCTAAATTTCCATTAGATACATATGAAAATTTATTGAATGCTTATGATAGTGGGGACAAAACAATTATTGATTCTGCCAAAAAAGAGTTTTCCCGTAAGATAAAAGCATTTGCAAAAGATATTCGAGACAAATATATTGATCCTCCTGCTACAACGGATTTTGCAATTTTATTTTTACCGTTTGAGGGATTATATGCAGAGGTAGTACAAATGCCTGAGCTCTTTCAAACATTGCAAACAGACTATAAAATAACTGTTACTGGTCCTACAACTCTTTCTGCATTTCTAAACTCGCTGCAAATGGGCTTTAATACATTAGCAATTGAGAAACGCTCTTCAGAGGTACGAGAAGTATTACGTGCAGTAAAAACAGAATTTGGTAAATTCAGCGAAGTCCTTGCAAAGGTTCAAGATAAATTACATGCAGCTGATAGTGAATTATCCAAATTGGTGGGAACAAGAACCAATCAGATTAATCGTAAACTGAGAGAGATAGAAGAACTCCCTGAAGCAGAGGTACGTCGTATATTACCTAGCGAACTGGATGATAGCGATATAATATAAAATATATTTTTAAATATATAGCAAAAGGAGGATGCACCGTGTATAGAATTTATCATTTTTCCATTTCAAATATTTCTATATATGTTAATGATATGACAAGAACATATTATGTTTCAAATTTTAATCTGAATTATGACACTAAATTTTCATTTACACAAGTGATTCATCAAACCGGAGACTATCAATCGTTTATTATTCAGTTAGAGTCAAGCGGTTATTCCAGAAGCTACATAAATGTTTTAAATTAATTTTATATTCCCAATCTTTATCCTATTAGTTTTTAAGAGATATTAAAATAGATAAATGAATTCTCTACAGATAGACTGCTAGTGTTGTATTTTTATCTTGGTGTCGCAGTCGCTATAATCATTTACCATATTTGTGATTTGATGAAGGGAGGAGAAAGGGAACTTATCATGATATAAGCAAACTTCAACTTTAAAAAATCATAAAAACAAATGAAAAGATCGGTTAAAATACCGGTCTTTTTTTAAAGCTTTTTTAAGGTTAGGTTAAATGTTTGTGAGGTAAATTAAATCATAGTTAATCTTATTGAATGAAGTAAAAACACATGATAACATGAGTCAAGCAAATAGAAACAGGAATGAGGAGGCAGAATATGAAGATGAAGTCAAAACATACATGGTTAAAAGCAGGAGCGGTAACAATGGCTTTTGCAGTGGGAACAGGTGTGTTATTACCCAGCGTACTTAATAGCGGTAATATAAGTGCTGTTTATGCCCAGGAAGCAAATGTATATTCCCAGGTACCATCTGATGTAAATGTTATTGATACAACTACTGTCTGGAAATACTTAGACGATAATACAGATCCGGCAAGCGGATTGGGTTCTCTAACCGCATGGACAATTTCTGATTTTAACGATGATGCGTGGAAATCCGCAGCAGGCAGCTTTGGTGCAAAACGGGGTCAGTTGACAGAGTTTGATGGCTTTACACCTACTGTGTTATTAAATCAATATAAATCAGATGTACCAAACGAGGATGTACCAACATTCTTTTTTCGTTCTACATTTGAAGTAGAAAATCTAAGCGAAATTACATCTATTACAGGCACCTTATATCATGATGACGCAGTGGCCGTTTATATTAACGGAAATAAAGTGCTGGCAGTAGATATGCCTGCTGAGGAGCAAGAAAATAATTTATATTATGCAGGTGTTTCAGCCGGTGCTCCGAAAGAGGCTAAGTTGGAACTAACGAAGGAACAAATCCAACAATATGTAAAAGAAGGAACAAACGTAATTGCGGTAGAATTACATAATGACCGTAAAGACAGTTCAGATATTTATTTTGAATTTAAAAATCTAACATTAAATTATGGTGAACCTGAAATTGAACAAAAGTCTGTTAATCTAACTGTCGGCAGTGATGAAACCTCAAGAAATCTTACTTGGTATGCAAATTCTGAAACAGCCGGTCAAGTACAGTATGCCAAAAAGTCTGATATGAAAGATGGTCAATTTCCATCGGAATATCAAACAGCTGACGCCATATCTATACAGTCAAATGAAAGCGGATTTTATTCCAATCAGGCAACCATGAGAAATCTTGATGAGAATACAGAGTATGTATATAGAGTTGTAAATGGTGAAACGGTTAGCAAAGAGTATACATTCCAAACCGGAGACTTTGACGGAGCATTTTCTTTTGCTTTTGTAGGTGACCCACAAATTGGGGCAGGAAGTTTGCCGTCTGATATTCAGGGGTGGAACGATACTCTGAATGTGATAAAAAATCAGCTAAATCCTGATTTTTTATTCTCAGCAGGCGACCAAGTAAATACAGCAAACAATGAGTCACAATATACAGGTTATCTTAACGATACGTTTTCCTCTCTTACAAGTGCTACAACCATAGGAAACCACGATAGCAGTTCTGCTGCTTATAATGAGCATTTTAATCTTCCCAATGAAAGCGCTCAGTACGGTGCTACTACCGCAGGCAGCGACTACTGGTTTGTTTATAACAATACGTTGTTTATGGATATAAATTCAAATGACCGTTCCGCTGCAGAGCATAAACAGTTTATGCAGGACGCAATTGCTGCGAATCCGGATGTAAGATGGAAAACAGTTGTATTCCACCATTCTATTTACTCAACAGCCAGCCATGCCAGTGATGGAGATATTATTGATAGAAGAAACGAACTTCCGCAGATTTTTGATGAACTTGATATAGATGTCGTTCTAATGGGACATGACCACGTATATACAAGAACTTACATGATGGATGGATTTACCCCGGACAGAAGCCAAGGCGTACAGTCCAGTGTGACAAATCCCGCAGGTATTCTATATTTAACAGCAAACTCAGCAAGTGGTAGTAAATATTACGGTATTACAGCACCTGAGGCAGAATATGCTGCCGTTCAAGACCAATCCAAAAGAAGAACCGTTACCAACGTGGAAGTAACAAATACTTCTTATACGATGACAACTTATTTTGCAGATGATATGAGCGTATTAGACACATTTACAATTTATAAAACGCTTAATACAGCAGATATGGACAGCTTAATTACACAAGCACAAGGATTGAATCAGGCAGATTATACCGAAGAAAGTTGGAATCAACTTCAAGTAGCTTTGAAAGCAGCAGTAGAGTTAAAAGATAATGTAAATGCGACGCAATCAGATATAGATGCTGCAACAACGGCATTGCAAGAAGCAATAGAGGGTCTTGTAAAAGTTGGTGTCAATATGAACACAGCAGCTATGGACAGTTTGATTTCCCAAGCACAGGGATTGAATCAGGCAGATTATACCGAAGAAAGCTGGAATCAACTTCAAGCAGCCTTGAAAGCGGCAGTGGAGTTAAAAGGTAATGTAAATGCGACGCAGTCAGATATCGATGCTGCAGCAATGGCATTGCAAGAAGCGCTAGATGGTCTTGTAAAGGTAAACAACCCAGATGGAGGGAAAGCCAATACGGAGAATTCATCCAATGGACAGATAAACGGACCACAGACAGGTGATACTTCAAATGCAGTAGAAATTGTTTCTGTAGTTTCTGCCTTTATTGCAGCAGGTACCATTGTGGTTGTGCTAACAAAAAAGAAAATGAAATCATAAAAGGATATTTACAAACATGTGGAATAAGATAAAAGAAAATGGGATTGTACTGGCAGTCATTGTTCTTTCAGTAGCGGCAGTCATTCTATTTCAACTTTTCGGGGTGAAATCTTATTCCAGATATAGTACAGACAGCCTCCACTACGAACAAGGAAAAGTAGTGGAGGTTTCTTCTGAGAATCTGGAATATGATGAAGAGTTAGGGTTATATTTAGGCAATCAAATATTAAAAGTAGAAATTACCGGCGGAGAACAAAAAGGAGAAGTCATAGAAGTTTCCAATTATCTTACAAAGACGCACAATGTTTATGCCAAAAACGGTATGAAACTTATTATTAATGCAGATACACCTGAAAATGTGCAGCCATATTATACCGTATATAATTACGACAGAAATATTCCTATTTTAAGTTGTTGTATTATACTTGCGGCAGCTATCATTTGCATTGGACGAGGAAAAGGGATTAAGGCAATACTTGGTCTTGGGTATTCTATGTTTATCATTATTTACCTTGTAATTCCCGCTGTTTTTTCCGGTTATTCTCCAATATGGATGAGTATTTTATGTGCGGTCTTATCAACTGCTGTTACATTACTGCTTCTGAATGGACAAAGCAAAAAGACGTATGCTGCTATTATCGCGACTACGATTGGTGTGCTTTTTGCACTGCTCCTGTTCATGATAATGTCATGGATGCTGCATCTGAATGGCTTTAGTTCATCAGAAGCGGAGTCGTTAATTCTGATTCATGAATCTACAGGATTAAAGATTAAAGATTTATTGTTTGCCGGAGTATTAATTTCATCTCTTGGAGCCATTATGGATGTGGGTATGTCTATTGTATCGTCCTTATACGAGGTACAACATCACAACCCATCCATTACAGCAAGACAGCTATTCCGTTCCGGCATAGAAATTGGAAAAGATATGATAGGAACAATGACCAATACGCTGATTCTTGCGTTTACTGGCAGTGCTTTTATTACCTTGCTTGTATTTATTTCTTACCAAGTTCAGTTTAACCAGTTGTTCAGCTCGAATTATATGGCAATCGAAATTGCACAGGGAGTGTGTGGTACATTTGGCATTGTTCTTACCGTTCCTGTAGCTTCAGCTGTGGCTGCATTTATACTAACAGGCAAACGATTTTTATGGAAAAAGAAAAAGCAGGAAAAGCGCCCTGATAAAAATCATGAAATCTCTAACACAAATTCATAATTGCATAAATTAATTAGGAAAAGCAATTTTTTCAGACAACTGTTTTTTCATAATTTAAAACTACGGGAATTTTATATTGTTTTGATTTAAGACATAGATTATACGTATTTGTTTTTTACAATGATATGTCTTTTAGACCTATTGTTTTTCACAAAGCGTATACTGTTAAATTAACAATAGATACAAAAAGATGTTAAAAAAAAGACTATCCTTGCGCACAGAAATATAAATTGCTAATATAAAATTAATATATGAAATATAGCTTAAGGTGGAACAAATCAATATCTGTTATTGGAAAGGATGAGTTAATATGAAACTGGAAAATAAAATTGCTATTGTTACAGGTGCGGGTTCAGGAATGGGAAAAGCGATTGCAGCGTTATTTGCAAAGGAAGGCGCAAAAGTAATTGCTTCAGATATCAATGAAGTCGGTGTAAAAGAATTGATTGCTTCTGCAGGGGATATAGCGGGAGAAATTGTTTTCTCTCAGACGGATGTCTCAAACCGAAATCAGGTGGAAGCTATGATTGATCTTGCAGTAAACAAATACGGAAAATTAGATGTTCTTGTAAATAATGCAAGTATTTTGGATCAAATGTATTCTGTTACCGAGGTAGAAGATGAATTTTGGAATAAAGTAATGAGTATTAATGTAAATTCTGTTATGTATGCTTGCCGAAAGGCCATTCCAATTATGATGAAAAATGGTGGTGGCTCTATTATCAATACTGCATCTGTAGGAGGTTTATTTGGATGCCGTGCAGGTGCTGCATATACTGCATCTAAATTTGCTGTTGTAGGCCTCACTAAGAATATTGGTTTTATGTATGCAAAAGAAGGTATTCGTTGTAACGCAATTTGTCCAGGAAGCATTATCACCAATATTGCAGCAGGACTATCAAATGCCAGTGAATTTGGTATGGCTCGTTCAGGTGCGGGAGTTCCTCTTAGCCCAAGAATGGGTCAGCCGGAGGAAATTGCAAATACGGCACTTTTCTTAGCAAGTGATGAAGCTAGCTTTATAAATGGTACCACCGTTACCGTAGATGGTGGTTGGACTGCTTATTAATTTGTTATTAAACTTTTTTGTGTTTTTTATAAGAGAATAGCCTGTTTTATTAATATGTTATAGCCCTTGCCTTTTATGGTACAATGGCAATGATAAATTTCATTTTTTGAATCACAAAAATTGGTAGGAAGAAATGGAATAATTTCTTTTGGCAGACAAATACTATTTCCAGTACATTGGATAATACAAACAATTCACCAAATTTGTGATTCGGAGGAATGAATATAAATGAAAGCAACAGGAATTGTAAGAAGAATTGATGATCTGGGACGCGTTGTAATTCCAAAAGAGATTCGCCGAACTCTGCGTATCAGAGAAGGAGATCCTCTTGAAATTTTTACAAATACAGATGGCGGTGTTATTTTTAGAAAATATTCTCCGATTGGGGAATTATCTTCTTTTGCAGAACAATATGCCGAGGTACTTAGCAAAACAGCTAATGTGCCTGTTTTAATTTGTGACAGCGATCATGTTGTAGCTGCAGCGGGTGTTTCTAAAAAAGAGTTTTTGGAACGCCGTGTGACACAGGCAATGGAAGACTATATGCAATCTAGACAAAAGTTTGTTGGCAGTGAAGCGGATCAGGCCTTACGTCCGATTGAGGGAATTGAGCGTAATGCCAGCGTGGTGTATCCTATCATTGCCTCAAGTGATGTGACAGGTGCTATTATTATTCTCTTTAATGAAAAAAATACTCCTCCAACCCAGGTTGAGGTAAAGCTAGCGCAAGCTGCAGCGGCTTTTTTAGGCAAGCAAATGGAAGATTAAGTATTTGGTCATTGCAAAGAAGGTTCGTAGATTACTTTTGTAAGACAGGGTATATTTAGAAATTATTCGTATATATTGTATATTTGTGACACATAAAAGACAGCATATAGAAAAAATGGGTTAACCCTTGCATTTATGCGTATTTTATGATAAAATAAAGCATATAAATAGTAAGAAGGAAAAAAGAGTGGGTTAGCCCGCTCTTTTATTATTATGAGGTGAAACAACTTGGCACAAAAGAAAAAATCGGGAAATACGGTTGCAGCGGTAGCAAAATTATGTGAACCATTTGCACAGCAGCTTGGTTTGAGTATATGGGACATTCGTTATGTAAAGGAAGGCTCTTACTGGTACTTGCGTATTTTTATTGATAAGCCGGAAGGAGTAACATTGGATGATTGTGAGGCAATGAGTCGCGCAATTAATGACCCATTGGATCAGTTGGATCCGATTGACGGGGAGTATTGCTTGGAAGTATGTTCTCCCGGTATTGACCGTGAACTGGTACGACCGGAACATTTTGAGGCTTTTTTAGGTGCCGTTGTAAATGCAAAACTGATTCGTCCTTTGGAAGACGGCAGAAGAGAAGTGTTGGGTATTCTGCAAGCGTATGAAAATTCTGTTCTTACTTTGGAAACGGAAGAAGGCGAATTTTTAGACATTGATAAAAAAGATACTTCGTCTATTAGAGTATGTGACGATTATGTAGATATTGATGATGAAGATTTTGAGGAGGAATTTTAGAAAAATGAGTAGTGAATTGTTTGAAGCGTTGAATCTTCTGGAAAAAGAACGTGGCCTTCAAGTGGATTTTATGGTAGATAAAATTACAAAAGCCATTCTTACTGCTTGCAAAAATAGCTATGATAATGAAGATGCACGTGTGGAGGTAAATCCGGCTAAAGGTGCATTTGACGTTTATTTGCGCAAAGAAGTTGTAGACGAAGTATTTGAGCCAAATAAAGAAATCTCTTTAGAAGACGCACAAAAGATAGATCCGAATGCAACTTACGAGGATAAAGTAGAGGTTCAGCTCAATACAAAAGAATTCGGTCGAATTGCTGCTCAAACTGCCCGAAATATGATTCGCCAAGGGATTCGTGACGGGGAGCGCGGACAAATGATGCAGGAGTTCCAAAGCAAACATCAGGAATTGGTTAGTGCTTTGATAGAAAGAATTGATCCACGCTCAGGTGCTGCTTCTTTACGCATAGGAAAAGCGGAAGCTGTTTTGCCAAGAAGTGAGCAAGTTGGAAACGAGGTATTAAAAGAGGGAGACCATATTAAAGTTTATGTAGTGGATGTAAAGGAAACCGAAAGAGGTCCGCGCGCAATGATTTCCCGTACACACCCGGATTTGGTAAAACGTTTGTTTGAAACAGAGGTTCCTGAAATTTACGATGGTACTGTTGAAATCAAAGCTGTTTCCCGTGAAGCAGGTTCCAGAACAAAGCTTGCTGTATTAAGCCATAATGCAGATGTTGACGCGGTAGGTGCTTGCATTGGTTCTCGTGGTACTCGTGTTTCAAATATTGTAAATGAACTAAACGGCGAAAAGATTGATATTATAGAATATAGTGAAGATCCTGCAAAATTTATTGCAGCTTCTCTTTCTCCGGCAGACGTACTGTCTGTTGTGGTAACCGATGAGGATGCTCGTGCATGTCGTGTTACGGTGCCTGATAGTCAGTTATCTTTGGCAATTGGAAATAAAGGACAAAATGCACGTTTGGCTGCCAAATTAACAGGTTGGAAGATTGATATTAAACCTGAAAGCGGCTTTTACGGAGAAGAGCCTGAAGAGGTTCAGCCTGCTGTTCAGGAAGAATCTGTTGAGGCAACAGAAGAAGCATAATCAGTCTTATTACAGTTAATCTTTTTATAAAAGCGCGAAAGGCGGTGAAGTTTATCATGCATAAAAAACGTATTCCCATGCGTATGTGTACCGGATGTGGAGAAATGAAACCAAAACCGGAATTGGTGCGTGTTGTAAAAGCTCCTGACCAAAAAGATGAGCAGGGCAATATATTGGCAGCAGGAGAAATTTCCCTGGATGCAACCGGTAAAAAACCGGGGCGAGGTGCTTATGTATGTAAAAAAGCAGACTGCCTGAAAGCGGCGCGAAAATCAAGGAGATTTGAAAGAGCCTTCTCTTGTCAAATTCCCGCAGAGGTATATGACAAAATGGAGGAGGAAATTTCAAAATATGAGTCAGAATAAATTGCTTTCTTTGCTGGGTATTGCAAGAAGAGCGGGGCGTCTTTCCCTAGGAAATGATCCCGCTTTGGAAGCAATGCGAAACGGACAGACATGTGTGATTTTGGTAGCAAATGATTTATCAAAACGAACATTGAAGGGTGTTTGCTTTGCAGCAGAAGAAGCGCATATAGATGTACTTATTATGAATGAGACGATGGATGAAATTGGTGCTGCATTGGGGAAACGTACCGGTGTAATTGCGGTAAACGATGCCGGCTTTGCAAATAAAATGCGTACTATGTGCAGTGAAACGGACAATCGACAGAAAAATGAGGAGGAGTAGGATTATATGATGAAGAAATATAGAGTGAATGAGGTTGCAAAAGACCTCAATGTTGAAAATAAAGATGTCATCGAAGCTTTAAAACCTTTTAGCGATGAACCAAAGAAATATATGACCGCGTTAACAGAAGATGATCTTGACGTTGTGTTCGATACTTTTACAAAAGAAAACAGTGTTGAGTCTTTTGACGCATATTTTGCTGAAAGAGAGGATGCTCAGACAACCTCCTCTTCCAAAGAAGCGTCGGAGCCGAAAGAAAACACAGCTGCAAAAGGTCAAGAGAAAGCTGTTGCTGCAAAAGACAAAACTCCAGCAAAATCTGTTGGAAAAGAATCAAAAAATAATGCAGCGCATAAAAACAGCAAGCAAACAAAACCTGCTGCACAAAAACAGGAAAAACCAATGCAAGATAAAAAAGATATTGCTGTAAACGCAGTTGTTACAACTTCAGATGCAGTACAGAAACCTGCCGGAAGAATTGTAGATACACGTACTTCCCAGGTCAATATGGATCGTTATAATGAAAAGTATGACCGTTTGGCAAGTGAAAAAGTAAAAACAGACCAAACTGTAAATAAACAAAAACTAACACAACGAAGCAGCCAATATAGAGGAAAACCAAAGAATTCTCGTAAAGAAACAGAGGCAGAGCGTTTAAAACGTATTCAGCTAGAGCGCCAAAAGAAACAAATGACCATTACCATTCCTGATGAAATTGTGGTAAATGAATTGGCGCTGCGCCTAAAAGCAACTGCTGCAGAAGTCATTAAAAAATTGATGATGATGGGTGTTATGGCCACTGTAAATGATGTCATCGATTTTGACACCGCTTCTTTGATTGCAATGGAATTCCATGCGAAAGTAGAAAAAGAAGTGGTGGTTACCATTGAAGAGCAAATTATTGATGACAGTGAAGATGAAGACGATAACCTAGTTCCAAGAGCTCCGGTTGTAGTTGTTATGGGTCACGTTGACCACGGTAAAACTTCACTATTGGATGCCATTCGTAAAGCGAACGTTACAAAGTCCGAAGCAGGTGGTATTACACAACATATTGGTGCCTACCGTGTTCCTGTGGGAGATGGAGAAATCACCTTTTTGGATACTCCCGGTCACGAAGCGTTTACAACTATGCGTGCACGCGGCGCACAAGTAACGGATATTGCCATCTTGGTTGTTGCTGCTGATGACGGTATTAAACCGCAAACAATAGAGGCGATTAGCCATGCGAAAGCTGCCGGAGTTTCCATCATTGTTGCAATTAATAAAATGGATAAACCAACAGCAAATCCTGACCGCGTAAAAGAACAATTAACACAGCACGAGATTTTACCGGAAGAATGGGGCGGCGATGTGCCTTGTATGCCAATTTCAGCTTTGACTGGAGAAGGTATTCAGGAGCTTCTGGAAATGGTAATGCTGGTTGCTGATATGAAAGAGTTGAAAGCCAATCCTGATAGAGCTGCAAAAGGTACTGTAATTGAAGCAAGACTGGATAAAGGTCGCGGACCGATTGCAACTATCTTGGTACAAAATGGTACTTTGAATATTGGCGACAGCATCGTTGCCGGTACCACAGTAGGTCGTGTACGTGCGATGACCAATGACAGAGGCGAACATGTAAAATCTGCAGGTCCATCTGTTCCGGTAGAAATCACAGGTTTGGACGACGTACCTACAGGCGGCGATATTTTCAATGCTGTTTCTGATGAACGTTTGGGTCGTCAGTTGGTAGAACAACGCCGTTCTCAACAAAAAGAAGAACGCTTCAATGCACAAACAAAAGTAACTTTGGATAACCTGTTTGACCAAATGCAGGAAGGCCAGATGAAAGAATTGCAAATCATTGTAAAAGCTGATGTTCAGGGTTCTTTTGAAGCGGTGAAACAATCTTTGGAAAAATTGAGTAACGATGAAGTACGAGTAAGAGTTATCCATGGTGGTGTTGGTGCTATTAGTGAATCTGACGTAATGCTTGCAAGTGCTTCTAATGCAATTATCATTGGCTTTAATGTTCGTCCGGATCCGGTTGCAGAAGAAAATGCAAAACGTGACGGCATTGATCTTCACTTGTATCGTATTATTTATGAAGCAATTGAAGATGTGCAGGCTGCAATGAAGGGTATGTTGGCACCAAAATACCGTGAACTATTCTATGGTCGTGCAGAATGCCGCCAAGTTTACAAAATCAGCAATGTTGGTATTGTTATGGGCTCTTACGTAACATCCGGAAAAATTGTACGTAACTCTTTGGTTCGTATTGTACGTGACGGTATTATTATTGCAGACGATAAAATTGCTTCCTTGCGTCGCTTTAAAGATGATGTAAAAGAAGTGGCAGAAGGATATGAATGCGGTGTAACTTTGGAACATTTTAATGATGTAAAAGAGGGCGACGTATTCGAATCTTATATTATGGAAGAATATAGAGAGGACTAAGTCCTAATAATAAAATGGCGGGCGCCTGGTTCGCCTGCCATTTTGTTTTTTAACAGTAATTGTTTTATGTATTGCTGTAAGGAGGTTGAATACTATGGCAAGTCATAGATTAGGACGTATCACAGAAGATATTCATAGAGAATTGACCGCAATTTTCAGAGAAGTAAAGGATCCGAGAGTGCAAGAGGGGTTAATTAGTATTGTACGTGTAGACGTTACCAATGATTTATCCTATTGTACGGTATATATCAGTGCTATGCAGGGTCTGGAACAAGCAAAAGTGGCTGAAAAAGGCTTGAAATCAGCAGCCGGATTTATCCGTAGAGAATTGGGACATCGTTTAAAATTGCGCCATGTTCCCCAGCTGATTTTTACCGCCACAGATTCGATTGAATATGGTGCGGGCATTTCTAAACTGATTAACGATTTAAAAGGGGAGAAGCGCCATGAAGATTAAACTTCAACAGGCTGCAGATATATTACAGAAGGCAGATAATATTTTGGTGCTCAGCCATAAATCTCCGGACGGAGATACGCTTGGTTCTGCTTCTGCGCTTTGTACGGCATTACAGAGAATGGATAAACATGTCCGCTTTGCATGTTCCGATCCGGTAGTCCCCAAATATGAAAATTTATTTGCGGAACTAAAAATAGAAGAGTTTGACCCCAACTTTATTGTTACGGTAGATATTGCCGATGCAAAACTTCTTGGAAAAGAAACTGAACAGTATAAAGACAGCATTGACCTTGCAATTGACCATCACATGTCACATAAGGAATATGCCAAAATGTCTTATGTGGATAGTACTGCTGCTTCCACTACGCAAGTAATTTATGAATTGTTTTGTATGATGGGAGTAACTATTGATAAGCAAATTGCAAACTGTTTGTATACAGGTTTATGTACAGACACAGGGTGTTTCCGCTATTCCAATACCTCCGCCACAACCTTGCGTATTGCAGCAAGTTTAATAGATGCAGGGGCAGATGCAGCGGAGATTAACCGTACTATGTTTGATACCAAAAGCAGAGCTAGGTTAAACGTAGAACGTTTGGCAATGGAAAGTATTACATTTTATGAAAACGGACGTTTTAATATTATGGAAATTACAGAAGAGATGATGACACAGTCAGGAGCCACTGAAGGTGATATTGAAGGTTTATCAGCTTTGCCTCGTCAGGTGGAAGGTGTATTGATTGCCGCAACGTTGCGTGAGAAAAAAGAAGGCGGTTATAAAATTTCTGTTAGAGCAACGCCGCCATATGACGCTTCTGCTATTTGTGCTCAATTTGGTGGCGGAGGTCATAAGGGCGCTGCCGGATGTGTGATTGAAGATGAAAAGGAAAACGTAAAAAAACGATTGGCGGAAGTAGTCAGCAATTATTTCCGTTCTCAAGGGATTTTGTAGAAATATCAATCAAAGGGGGAGAACCATGGATGGCATGATTTTAATCGATAAACCACAATCGTTCACTTCTTTTGATGTGGTTGCGGTGATGCGAGGATTATTTCATCAAAAAAAAGTAGGTCATACAGGAACATTAGATCCTATGGCCACCGGAGTACTTCCCATTCTTTTGGGAAAAGCTACGCGCTGCGCTCCGTTTTTGGAGGATACCAACAAGGAATATCAGGCACAGTTTCAGTTGGGTACTGCAACAGATACACAAGATAGCACAGGAAATATAATTGCTGTCAGTGAACGTAAAGTCACCAGGCAAGAATTGGAGCAAGTACTCCCTCAGTTTCGAGGAGAAATTTTACAACTGCCGCCCATGTACTCGGCAGTACAGAAGGATGGGCAACGGCTTTATGTATTAGCACGGCAAGGGATAGAAGTGGAACGAGAAAAACGTCCTGTTACTATTTTTAAATGCGAATTGGTTTCCTTTGATGAAAACACCCAAACCGGAACTTTATGCGTTGCCTGCTCCAAAGGAACTTATATCCGTACCCTATGTCACGATATTGGAACAGCACTGGGTACATATGGCATGATGACTGCGTTAAGACGTACTGTGGCGTGTGGTTTTACTTTGGAACAAACCATTCCGTTACAGAAAGCAAAACAAATCATAGAACAAGGTGGAACATTGCAGGATAGAGTACTTCCTATTGACTCTATTTTTCAAGATAAGCCTGGTTTAACTATTTCACAAGCGCAAACTACACGTTTCTCCAATGGAGGAGGATTAAGTTTAGAACGTCTCCGCTTATCAGAGGCTCAGCAAAAAGAAGATGGAAAGGTATATCGCGTATATGGTTACAATGGCATCTTCTTAGGTTTAGGAGTAGTATCAGTGGAAAAAGAAGAACTTCGCATATTAAGGCTTTTTTGTGGAGAGGACAAAATATGAAACTGATTACAGATTTAAAACAGAGTTGCTCAGAGCCTGCATCTGTTGCGCTGGGATGCTTCGACGGTATCCATTTAGGTCATCAGGCGGTAATTGGCCGTGCTGTTGCTGATAAGTCTAATGGCCTTACACCTTCTGTGTTTACTTTTCAGGAAAATCCTTTACAGGTGTTAACAGAAAATACAGTACCTACTTTATTGACGCCTGATACAAGGAACCGAATATTTGAAGAAATTGGTGTGGAACAAGTGTTTATTCCTTCTTTCCGAGAAGTTATGAATTTGGAAGCGGAAGAATTTATCCATGCTGTATTAAAGCAATATTGCAAAGCTGAAAGAGTATATTGCGGTTTCAATTTTCATTTTGGTAAAGGTGGAAAAGCAGGTTCGGAAGAGCTCAAACAGTTTGGAGAAAAGTACGGAATAAAAGTAACAGTGGTACAAGCTGTATCTTTGCAGGAAGGTGCTCCAATCAGCTCAACGCAGATACGCCATTACTTACAGCAAGGACAGGTAGAGATGGCTGCCAAAATGCTAGGTCGTCATTTTTGCTATCAGTTTCCGGTGATTGAAGGGAATAAACTTGGCAGAACAATGGGCTTTCCAACTATAAATCAGGCAATGCCGCCTAATTTTGTGAAACCGAAACGCGGCGTCTATGCTTCTTTGGTGACTTTGGAAAGCGGAACTGTTTATTATGGTGTTACTAATATAGGTGTAAAACCAACGGTAGGCGATGATTATATAGTAGCTTCCGAAACGTGGATTCCCGGCTTTAGTGGAAATTTATACGGAACCACACCTAAAATAGAGCTTATCCATTATATTAGGCAAGAACAAAAATTTTCTAATCTTCAGGTTTTAGGGGAACAAATTCGTAGAGATAAGGAACAAGCGTTTCAATTACTTGAAAAAGGATTTCCTCATGTTAAATAAAAAAGAGTCAGCCAATTTAGGTTGACTCTTTTTTTATTTAGAGCAAATGTCTATATTTTTTGATAAATATTTTCTTAACCACGGTAATCAATACAATATATGCAAATATAATTCCTGCTAGCCATGCAAAGTAAATTGCAGGTAAAGCTGTCATATCCAAACCAGTGCCGAGAGGAGTATATGGAATGACAGTTCCGATAACGATAGCAATGGTAGTAACGACTGATACCGGTAGAGATGCTCTGCTTTGGATAAATGGAATCTTAGGAGTCCGAATCATATGGATGACCAAAGTTTGTGACCATAGAGATTCTACAAACCAACCTGCATGAAACAGTGCCATGAATAAAAAGGAATTTACTCCCGGTGTTCCAAAAGAACCGCCGCAGACTGCGGGACAAATGACAAAATATAAAATAATATATGTGATAATATCAAAGATGGAACTGATCGGTCCCATCCATACCATAAATTTTCCGATCGAAGAGGCATCCCATTTGCGGGGATGTCTCAAAAATTCTGTGTCCATGTTATCCCATGGAATAGAGATGCAGGAAATATCGTAAATCAAATTTAAAACTAAGATTTGAATTGGAAGCATCGGGAGAAACGGAAGAAATATACTGGCGGCTAATACAGAGAGCATATTTCCGAAATTAGAACTTGCGGTCATTTTGATATATTTTATAATGTTGCCAAAAATCTTTCTTCCTTCAATGACTCCTTGTTCTAATACCATAAGATCTTTTTCTAATAAAATAATGTCGGCAGATTCTTTTGCAATATCGACTGCGGTATCTACGGAAATGCCAACATCTGCTTCTTTCATCGCGGATGCATCGTTAATGCCGTCCCCCATAAATCCCACGGTATGACCGTTTTCACGCAGAGCATGAACAATTCGTGTTTTTTGCTCGGGAGAAAGTTTTGCAAATACATTTGTGGTTTCTACAACTTGGGATAATTGTTCATCTGTCATCAACTCAATATCTGAACCGAGAAGCAAATGATCTACCTTTAATCCTACCTGACGGCAAATACAGCGGGTAACAGAATCGTTGTCACCTGTCAAGATTTTAGTGGAAACCCCATAGGATTGTAATGCTTCGATGGCGGCCTTTGTAGTTTCTTTCGGTGGGTCTAAAAATGCAAGATAACCAATTAATACCATGTTTGATTCGTCTTGTACAGAAAAGACACCTTCTGCAGACGGATTATTTTTTTGTGCAACTGCCAACACACGCATGCCGTCTTCGTTTAACTTTTTTACGGTTTCCAGTATTTCCTGTTTTACTTCATTTGTAAGTGGTTCTACGTTATTTTTGTACTCTGCAAACGTACATACCTGCAGCATTTCCTCAACAGCACCTTTTGTTACCATTTGTGTTTTTCCGTCTGTATCGCGAACCACCACACTCATACGACGTCTGGAAAAATCAAATGGTACTTCATCCACTTTTTGATAACGTGTGGTCAGTAACGATACGTCATCTTCGTGTTTTTGCGCATATTCCAAAATAGCTACGTCGATTAAATTGCGCAGACCTGTTTGAAAATAACTGTTTAAAAATGCATGGCGAAACACTCGCTCATCTTCATTTCCGTGAATATCCAGATGGTATTCCAATACGACTTTATCCTGCGTTAATGTACCTGTTTTATCTGTACAAAGTACATTCATAGAACCAAAGTTTTGTACGGCATTGAGGTTTTTAATAATAGTTTTCTTTTTTGACATTTGCACAGCGCCTTTGGCCAAGTTGGTTGTTACAATCATTGGCAGCATTTCAGGAGTTAATCCCACCGCTACGGATAGTGCGAATAATACGGCTTCCAGCCAATCTCCTTTCGTAAAGCCGTTAATAAATAAGACAATGGGTACCATAATTAACATAAAGCGAATTAGTAGCTTTGAAACGGATTGCATTCCTTTTTCGAATTCGGTTTTTGTTTTAGTACGGGTAATGGATTTTGCCATAGCACCAAACAAAGTTTGATTTCCGGTTGCCACTGCGATACAAACAGCAGAACCGCTTACAACATTGGTACCCATAAATGCCAAATTGGGGCATTCCAAAGGTGTATGGTAAGTATGTGTGCGGTCCGTTTCTGCTAATTTTTCAACAGGTTCGCTTTCACCGGTCAAAGCGGCTTGGCTGACGAACAAATCTTTTGAAGTCAAAATTCTCACATCTGCAGGAATCATGTCTCCGGCTGCCAAGTGAATGATATCTCCTCGAACAATTTCACTGACAGGAAGTTCTTGTTTTCCTGTTTCTTCCCGTTCTACCAAAATAGTAGTTTTGACCAATTCTTTTAATTTCTCAGCCGCACTACCCGAGCGGAACTCTTGAATCAATCGTATACTTCCGCTTAAAAATACCATGACTAATACAATGATGACAGCGGTAAAATCCCTGTTTTCGGCACTGACAAAAATGACATCTGTGCATAAAGAGATAAGAGCCAGTGCAAGCAGTACGAAAGTAAACGGATCAACAAAGGAACGTAATAATTTTTTTAAAACGGTATCCTTCTTTTCTTGGGTAATCACATTACTTCCATATTCCTGCCGCATTGTTTCGACGTATTCTTCATTTAGTCCGCTGTAAGAAGAACCCAAATGAAGAAGCAATTTTTCTGATGTTTGTTGTGCTGCATTTAATAAATATTTGTTTTGCATGTCTGTTTTTTGGGACATGGCAGATTTTTTAAATGGATATGTTCTTTTCATAACCGTTACCTCCTTTGTGGCGGATTGCCATAGTTTGAGGAAGTAAGGCATTACCAAAACAGCAAACGTAAGAACAAATCGTTTGCTTTTACTCACTTATGATATAAGCAAGCCATGTAACGCAGTGTTTGCATACGTTACTGCTCTATGTTGCCCTTTTGGTTTTATGCCGTTGCTACTTCCTGCGTCCATGTTACTCACTCCTTTTATGTTTGAATTATCTATATAAAATCCAATTTGGAATTGGATGGCAATAAAAAAGCCTTGCGGCCAATAACGGCAGCAAGGCTTACTTTACAACGCAAATAGAAAGGTACAGCAAACATGCTGTACAATTACGTTCGTTCAAGCTTCAGCTTCGCAGGGCATGCAATTGCGTTAGGTTATGCCTTGTTTTTCGACATAGCCTGTTAACCTGCTCATAGTGTCTCCACTAATCCGCGGTAGCAACCCGTATCCTCTGCGGTAGCCTCACCTACCGATATGTTATCCTCGTACATCATACGCTTGTGATATTTATTTGTCAACACTTTTATTCAAATTTTAAAATTAGTCTAGTTTGTCCTTCGTTTAAAGAAATCAATTTGCTGGCAATACGCGGATGTTTTAAGCGTGTTCTCACCATGTTTTTTAACACTTGTCCTTTATGATAGCCGTGTATTACGACAACTTCTTGCACTTTTGGGCCGACTGTGGATAAGTACCGTTCAATTTCGCGTTTGGCATCATCCTCATACATACCGTGAATATCCAGTTCGATTACAGTACCCTTTTTCGTTATGGTCATGACGGTACTTCCTTTCTATTATTTATTTATATTATACAACAGTAAAATATAAATTGTAATGTAACCGGACAAATTTTGTGTTATAATAACTTTATAACACAAAATACAAATTCTTGCGCGCGGAGGATTATAAGTTATGACAGTGATTGATATGAGAAACTTTTTCCATGATTGTGATGTAGAACTCATTGAGATTAACGATGAAGTCATTTACTATGCAGAGGAAAAGGTAGAAGAAGGACATAACAGCTTATTTTTGCTGGAATATAACCGCGCAGAACAGCAAGAGCGTATTGTAGCGAATTATATTTTAAACGATGAAGCGTACAACCAACATTACTTTGCATTTGAAGATGATATTATTGTGTTGATGGAAAACGGTAAGAGTTTGGCTTGGATTTTACGTATTGATAAAAAAACGGGCAAGGAAAAAAACTTTGAACAAATTAATTTTATTGGTAATTTTTTACAATGTAAAGCATTAAGCCAGAATCATATTTTAGTGTTAACAGAAGAGAACTTGGAGCATAGAAAATTATTTACGGAATATCGTGGTTTAACAGGATTAAAACATATTGC
>QFCH01000109.1_pt1:1220000-1246284 | contig 1246284 bp, 1171 predicted proteins | sample 5346071 | NCBI WGS metagenome assembly QFCH01 (sample SAMN09062255, study PRJNA434731) | Human gut metagenome, whole genome shotgun sequencing project. | isolation source: stool timepoint B chromium assembly | host: Homo sapiens | collected 2015
GAGGAAGGTTCGTCCGCTCCTAGTAAGCCGGGAGCTAAGGTGAGGCCGAAAGGCGTAGCCGATGCACATACGGTAGAAATTCCGTAGCCACCGAAAGATTTAAGCAAGAGGACACCCAGAAAGAGCATAACCCGGGCGTTGGTTGACCCGGGCGTAAGGGACTGAAATTTAAGTAGGGAAGTATGCGTGGACTGGGGCGAGAAAAGTCTTGTGAATATCTAAGGTGCCCGTACCGCAAACCGACACAGGTAGATAGGAAGAGAATTCTAAGGCCAACGGGAGAAGGGTAGTTAAGGAACTCGGCAAATTGACCCCGTAACTTAGGGAAAAGGGGTGCCACAGAAATGTGGCCGCAGAGAATAGGCCCAGGCGACTGTTTAGCAAAAACACAGGTTTCTGCCAAATCGAAAGATGAAGTATAGGAGCTGACACCTGCCCGGTGCTGGAAGGTTAAGAGGAGAGGTGCAAGCCTTGAATTGAAGCCCCAGTAAACGGCGGCCGTAACTATAACGGTCCTAAGGTAGCGAAATTCCTTGTCGGGTAAGTTCCGACCCGCACGAATGGTGTAACGATCTGGGCACTGTCTCAACTACCCGCCCGGCGAAATTGTAGTACCGGTGAAGATGCCGGTTACCCGTGACAAGACGGAAAGACCCCATGGAGCTTTACTGTAGCTTAATATTGGGTTTCGATAATTTATGTACAGGATAGGTGGGAGGCTAGGAAACACCGGCGCCAGCCGGAGTGGAGCCATCCTTGGGATACCACCCTTAAGTTATTGAAATTCTAACCTGCGGCCGTGAATCCGGCCGGGGGACATTGTTAGGTGGACAGTTTGACTGGGGCGGTCGCCTCCAAAAAGGTAACGGAGGCGCTCAAAGGTTTGCTCAGCACGGATGGAAACCGTGCTTTTGAGTGTAAACGCATAAGCAAGCCTAACTGCGAGGGTGACGGCCCGAGCAGTAACGAAAGTTGGAGTTAGTGATCCGGCGGTATGAGAGTGGAATTGCCGTCGCTCAACGGATAAAAGCTACCCTGGGGATAACAGGCTGATCTCCCCCAAGAGTCCACATCGACGGGGAGGTTTGGCACCTCGATGTCGGCTCATCACATCCTGGGGCTGTATTCGGTCCCAAGGGTTCGGCTGTTCGCCGATTAAAGTGGTACGCGAGCTGGGTTCAGAACGTCGTGAGACAGTTCGGTCCCTATCTGTCATGGGCGTAGGATATTTGAGGAGAGCTGTTCCTAGTACGAGAGGACCGGGATGGACGCACCGCTGGCGCACCAGTTGTCATGCCAATGGCACAGCTGGGCAACTAAGTGCGGATCGGATAAACGCTGAAAGCATCTAAGCGTGAAGCCGACTCCAAGATAAGATATCCCATAGTGTTAAACTAGTAAGACCCCTTGTAGACTACAAGGTTGATAGGCTGCGTGTGTAAGCACGGTAACGTGTTCAGCTTGGCAGTACTAATAGGTCGAGGGCTTGACCATAGTTTCTTTGGTTTAGCTCTGTAATATTTCTATCTGTATTCCTTTATTCAGTTTTCAGTGTACAATTCTTTTTTAGTGATGCAAAAGTGAATTGTACATTGATTCAATCACAGTAGGTACTGAGAAATGGCAATGTTTGCCGCAGTTTGCACCATTAGCTCAGTTGGTAGAGCACCTGACTCTTAATCAGGGTGTCCCGGGTTCGAACCCCTGATGGTGCACCAAGATGAGCAGCTAGGTAGAAAAACTTGAGCTGCCAATGTATGGCTCGTTGGTCAAGCGGTTAAGACATCGGCCTCTCACGCCGAAAACAGGGGTTCGATTCCCCTACGAGTCACCAGAGGTATGAACACACGAAGTGTGAAATCATATATATGAAGTAGTTGGTATTGATTACGATGAGGGTCCACCTGTTCCCATACCGAACACAGAAGTTAAGCTCATTAGTGCCGAAGATACTTGGCTGGAGACGGCCCGGGACAATAGGAAGATGCCAACACAAATAATCCTCAATAGCTCAGCCGGTAGAGCATGCGGCTGTTAACCGCAGGGTCGTTGGTTCGAGTCCAACTTGAGGAGCCAGAGACAGAAGAGAGTAGATGATTCTACTCTCTTTTTTCTTTTATGAATTTATATTTTAGAGTTCGATGTGTTGTTTTTATGTTCAACCTCGTACAATTTATTTGCATTCTTCCTCGTGCTATTTAGCTTTTTACTCTGGATAGTTTAATATGAAAAGGACGGTCAGTATCTCTTTTCTTGACCGTCCTTTTTATACTAAACTATTTATTTGAGCTTTCTTATTTTATGGTCGAATTCCACCACCACCATCTACATGTATGGTGTGACCAGTAATGTATGACGCATCTTCTGAGGCAAGGAATAGGCAAGTACGTCCAATATCTTTTTCAGGATCGCCATAACGTCCTAGTGCAATGTTCTTTAAATTCGCTTTAGCCATTTCTGGTTCTGCTTCAGCCCATTGTGCCAATCGTTCTGTCATAGCCAATGGACATACAATGTTAACTGTGATTCCGAACTCGCCCCATTCGCGTGCTGCTACGCGTGACATACCCCGAATTCCTTCTTTTGCAGCTGCATAAGAAGTCTGTCCAATATTTCCATATACGCCTGCCGATGAAGCAAAATTAATGACTCGAGGTTGTTTACTTTGTTTTAAATATGGAAAACATTCTTTCATATAGTAGAATGCTGCATATAGACCGGAGTGAATTGCTAAATTAAAGTCTTCTACTGAATGGTCAGCAAATAAAACACCAGATTTAGAGGCTTGGGCATTATTGATTAAAACATCTATGCCTCCGAATGTGTCAACCGTATTTTTAACAGCACTTTGTACCTGTGCATAATTTCCGCCATCTGCGTGCAGCGCTAATACTTTTACACCGTATTCTTCTTCTAATGTTCTTTTTGCATCATCTAATTCTTCCTGTACAATACTGGTTATAACAAGGTTTGCACCTTCTTTTGCAAAAGCTGTTGCAATGCCATATCCAATGCCACGGGCACCACCTGTAATAATAATCGTTTTATTAGTAAATTGTCCCATAATATCTTCTCCTTTTGATTTGTTGAGGAACAGTATATCATGCTTGATGCCCCAAAAGCTATTGACTTTTACAACAAAAATATACATAAATTTAATAGATTTTATCATTTTTATGTGAAAGTTGATAAAAAATAATCAAACTTGGTTAAAAATACTTCAATCAAGGGTGTTATTTTATATTTTAAAGGCATGATACTTTTATGAAATAATAATTGGGTGATAATTGTGGCAATTTTTATAGGAAGCATTATTCTGCTTATTTTATTATGTAGTGTGGCAGTTTCTGCAAAAGCAATTTCTAAAAGAAACCGGGATGATCAATCTGATGCAGTATATCGTGATAACTATCGTTATCGCAATCAATACAGAGAGGATTCAGACGATTCGATTTCAATAGAATCATCTGAGTCAGAAGAATCTACTACAGAATCTGTAAAAATCAATATGGAGGAGGAGTCTGAGGATTATTTTAGTGCAGAATCTACAACTGTAATTGCTCCGGGCGAAGATATTAAAAAATAAAAAAGAAAACGTCCAAAAATTTTGTTTTGGACGTTTTCTGTTAGCTTAAAATTTTGATTGAGAAGAATGGGAGGTAGAAAAGATAGTTGCGGTCTATCTTTAACTACAATGTTATTATAGAATGATATTATGACGAAGTTATGAATAGTTTTATATTCATTTGTAAACATTCTACGAAAATTTAGAAAAAAAAACCGAATCATATAGGTTCGGTTTCTTTTTGTTAGCTTGAAAGGTTATTTGATTGAGGAGTGTAGAATGTACGAAAAGAATGGTTGCGGCTTCCTTTCCTCTGTACACTTATATTATAACGAAAAAAAGAGATGAATTGTTACAGCTCTGTGAATAGAGTAAAGTAATTTTGTAAATAAATTCCCTAAATATCAAACATTTGTTTGTTTTTTTGATGTATATGTGGTATGATTACATTATCCGAAATCAGGAGGAAAGTTTAGATGAAGCCATTGACAAAAAGCCAACAGCGAATATTTGATTTTTTAAAAGACCGTTCTCAATATGGAATTCCTCCATCCGTACGAGAAATTTGTGCTGCTACAGGGTTAAAGTCTACTTCCACGGTACATGCCCATTTAAAAGCGTTAGAAAATTTGGGTTACATCTCGCGTGATGCAGGACTAAATAGAGCCATTCATATTGAGGGGTGTGAGCAAACAGCACAAGTGCCTATTTTAGGCAAGGTTACAGCAGGACTTCCAATTTTGGCAGTAGAAGAGGTACAAGGTTACTTACCAATTACTGCTAGTCAACAGAGAGGCCGAGAGCTATTTGCATTAACTGTACAAGGTGAAAGTATGAAAAATGCTGGTATCTTAGACGGTGACTATGTTGTAGTAGAACGGACTCCTACTGCGCGTGATGGAGATATTGTTGTTGCTTTAATTGAAGATGAAGCAACGGTAAAACGTTTATACAGAGAAACAGATTGCGTTAGATTACAGCCGGAAAATGATGCGTTTGAGCCAATTTATGCCAAAGAGGTTCTTATTTTGGGAAAAGTAGTTTCTGTAGTGCGTTACTATTAAAAATAGGTTGTAATAAAAAATCACGTAGTCTGGGATTCTTATTGGCGTTGTATTCTGCATATAAATATGATAAAATCGAAAAAACAGTTATTTACGGAGGATTTATCGTATGATAGGAATTATCGGTGCTATGGATATGGAAGTGAATGGTTTGAAAGAGCGTATGCTGAATACACAAGTAGAAACCATTGGAACAATTGATTTTTATAAAGGAACGATTCAGGGAGTTCCTTGTGTAGTAGCACGCAGTGGAGTAGGAAAGGTAAATGCGGCAATATGTGCGCAAATTATGGCTTTAGTGTATCATCCAAAGGCAATTATCAATACTGGAGTTGCAGGTGGCATAGGAAAAGGTGTAGCAGTAGGTGATGTAGTGGTTTCCAGAGGTTTGGTACAACATGATATGGATACCAGTGCAGTAGGAGATCCTAAAGGCTTTGTTTCCGGAATTAATTTAATTACAATTCCTGCGACAGAGAAATTGGTAAATTTGGTAGTAGAAAAAGCCAAACATATGTATCAAGGGGCAGTACATATTGGGATTATTGCTACAGGAGATCAGTTTATTAGTCAATCTGATAAATTAAAAGAAATTTCCAATCAGTTTCAGGCCATTGCATGTGAAATGGAAGGCGGAAGTATTGCTCAAGTTTGTTATATGAATGATATTGATTTTGTTGTGATTCGTGCCATTTCCGATAATGCAGATGAAGTTGCCAATATATCCTTTGAACAGTTTGCCGCTATGGCAGCAGAAAAATCCATTCAATTATTATGTGAAATTCTCCCTGTATTAGTATAAAATATAGCCCCAAAAAGCGCATTCCTTGTAGCAGTGGAATGCGCTTTTTTGCGTAATAATGTATACAAAATTGGGGAATATATCTATGCAGCTTACATATATGAATGTATTTTTATAAATATTTAACAATTTTGTAGCTTGTTAAGAATTGTGTTTTATGGTATAATTGAGGACATATTAACGCAGATAAAATAGTAAAATTTTTTATATATTATTCCATAAAAAATTGAAAAGAGAGGTACTTTTATTAGAAACAAGATTATACTTAGGAAGAGGTAGAAATTATGGATTATCAATACTCAGAGATTACCCCTGAAGTAATAGAATTAGCAAAATTATGTACACAAAAAGGTGGTATTGACCCAAGTTTATATGCAAAATATGAGGTAAAACGCGGCCTTAGAGACATAAACGGTAAAGGTGTCCTAGCGGGTCTCACCGAAATATCTGAAGTACATGCAAATGATATTGTCAATGGTGAATCCGTACCATGTGAAGGCAAATTATATTACAGGGGAATCAATGTTGAAGATATTGTTGCGGGTTTTATGCGTGATGAGCGATTTGGCTTTGAAGAAACTGTTTACTTATTATTATTTGGAAATTTGCCAAACGAAAAACAATTGAATGATTTTCGTGGTTTATTAGCAAAGTATAGAACGTTGCCCACCACATTTGTGCGCGATATTATTATGAAAGCACCAAGTTCCGATATGATGAATGCTTTGGCAAGAAGTGTGCTTACTTTATATGCATATGATGATTTGCCAAATGATACATCTATTCCTAATGTATTGGCACAATGTATGCAGTTAATTGCATTGTTTCCTGTATTGGCAGTGTATGGTTATAACTGTTATCGTCATTATCATGGAGGTCAGAGTCTGATTATTCATGCTCCGCAGCCACATCTGTCTACAGCAGAAAATATTTTACATCTGCTAAGACCAGATAGCAAATATACCCAAATGGAGGCTCGCGTATTAGATCTTGCTCTTGTTCTCCATGCAGAGCATGGAGGAGGAAATAACTCTACTTTTACTACGCATGTGGTATCTTCTTCCGGAACGGATACATATTCGGCAATTGCAGCGGCTTTAGGCTCTTTAAAAGGACCAAAACATGGTGGTGCTAATATTAAAGTGACGCAGATGTTTGAGGATATGAAACAAACAGTAAAGGACTGGAGCGATGAAGAAGAAGTAAAAAATTATCTGGTTTCTTTGCTGCGTAAGCAAGGATTTGATAAAACAGGACTTATATACGGTATGGGACATGCAGTATATTCTTTGTCTGATCCGAGAGCAAAATTATTAGGCCAATTTGTAAAAGGATTGTCTGAAGAAAAAGGTCGTCAAAAGGAATATGAATTATATAGTATGGTAGAACGATTAGCACCGGAGGTAATTGCGAAAGAGCGCAGAATTTATAAGGGTGTTAGTGCCAATGTGGATTTTTACAGTGGCTTTATTTACAGTATGCTAGATTTACCGGCACAATTGTATACTCCTTTATTTGCGATTGCTCGTATTGCGGGATGGAGTGCTCACAGAATAGAGGAGCTGTTGAATAACAGTAAAATTATTCGTCCAGCATATATGAATATTGCTGAGCATAGACCTTATCAAGATTTAAAAGAAAGACCATAAATAGAAGGAGCTGCCCATATCATAGGCAGCTCCTTCTATTTATGAATATGAAAAAAGTACTGGTTTTATGGGGACGATAGAAATAGAACATAAACGGATTTTGTGAAATATATAAATTATCTTTACGGGCGCTTGAAATAAAGGTATTTTACGTTATATTTAGTACAGAAAAGTAGCAATTTTAGTAGAAATGTAAAACAGCTCTCTTTATTCAATAAGAGAGCTGTTCATATTATAATTATAGAGATATAGATTCTACATCTTTAAGCCAGATAGATGATTTTACATCACTAGGCATAAGCCAACCGCCTCTGGGAGATAGAGTTACGCTGCCAACAGCCGGACCATCGGGTAGACAGGAACGCTTAAACTGTTGTGCAAAAAACCTTCGATAAAAAACAGTCATCCAGTGTTTGATAGTTTCTTTTTCATATTTATCTCCCAATGCAAGGTAGGCTAAACGAAAAATTTTATGGGGCATAAAACCATAACGAAGCGTGTAAAACAAGACAAAATCATGCAGTTCATAAGGACCTACAATTTCTTCGGTTTGTTGGGAAATCGTTTCTCCTATCGGAGGCAATAATTCTGGGCTAACAGGTGTTTGTAAAATATCCATTAGAATCTCACTTAAAGGAGCTACGGTCACATTAATGCAGTGTGCTACCAAATAACGAACCATTGTTTTGGGAATGTCACAGTTTATGCTGTACATAGACATATGGTCACCATTATACGTTGCCCAACCAAGCGCAGATTCGGATAAATCTCCTGTTCCTATGACAATGCCCCCAAGTTGATTGGCAATATCCATCAATACTTGTGTGCGTTCTCTTGCTTGTGCATTTTCATATGTGACATCATGTTGATTTGGGTCTTGTCCAATATCGTGAAAATGCTGTGTCACAGATGAGGAAATATCAATTTCTCGAAACGTACATCCAAGCTCTATTGCTAAAGAACGTGCATTCAATCTGGTACGGTTGGTAGTGCCAAAACAGGGCATAGAAACTGCGGTAATGCCGCTAGTATCTAATTGCATAGCTTCAAAAGCACGTACGGTGGCAAGCAATGCCAAAGTAGAATCTAATCCACCGGATAGACCAATTACTACATGACGACAGCCAATATGAGTTAATCTGTTTTTTAGACCGTTTGCTTGTATATTGAGTATAGATTCACAGCGGGCAGGCAAGTCTGGAAGTTGAGGAGGTAAAAATGGATTTGCTTGTATGGTGCGCTCCAATTGCAGAGAAATAACAGGCAGAGAAAAGCTCACTTTTTGATAGCTTGGAGTTGCAACATGATTCCAGCAGGAAGTATGACAGCGTTCTTGCCAAAGTAATTGCAGGTCAATATCCGCATGGATAAACCCTGTAGAAAAGAGGGGACTTTCTGCCAATATCGTACCGTTTTCAGCAATTAAGTCATGACCGGAGTAAACATAATCTGTTGTGGATTCTCCTTGGCCTGCATCTGCATACACATAGGCACAGATTAGTTTGGCTGATTGACCGCTTACCAATGTTTTACGGTATGCAGATTTTCCTACGACTTCTGCGCTAGCAGATAAATTAAAAATAATAGTCGCGCCTTCTTTGGCCAGCATATTAGAAGGTGGTTCGGTCACCCAAATATCTTTACAGATTTCAACACCAAATTGAAATTCTGTTAAAGTATCACACGAAAATATAATATTTGTGCCAAACGGTACAATTTGATTACACAGCGTTATTTCGCGATAGGAAGGAGCAGAGCAAAAATAGCGTGTTTCGTTTAGTCCGCCCTGATTTACTAAATTAGTTTTTGGTACAATTCCTAATAGTTTTCCGTGATAACATACTGCTGCACAGTTGTACAAATTTGTTTCCACCCTAATAGGAAGTCCAACAATACAAATGATATCTTCTTGTTTTAACTCATTTAAAATTGTTTCCAATCCGTTTAAAGCAGAGGTTAGCAGCGTTTGTTGAAAAAATAAATCACCGCATGTATATCCTGTTAGGCAAAGTTCGGGAAATACAATTACACTTACTTGTTTTTCTGCTGCCTGCTTTGCAATAGTAATGATTTGTTGTGTATTGTAAGGACAATTTGCAACCTGAATTGCTGGAGTTGCAGATGCAACTCTTAGAAAACCGTCATGCATAAAAATACCTCCTATTTATAAAAAGTCAACGATGCTCTATATTAACATATAAAGCAGCATTGACTTTTGGTTGGCAGTGCATTAACTTTCTCTTTTTGGTTTTGTAATTCTTGGTTTTTTGTCAAATTCTTGGGGACTGAGTACGCCGGGTAAATTATAAGCATAGGTAGTGTAATCAAATTCTTTGCTGGCACAAAAAGACAAAGCGCTGCGAATTTTTTTCATATTAGACCAAAGGCCTCCCATAGAGTTATTCCTTTTATGAATTTTTAATGCACAATATAAACAATACCAACCTGTCTTTTTGGTAAGAGCGCGATATGCTTTTTTATATTTTTCATAAACACCATTTTGGTCTAAAGAAGCACGCACCATTGCTGTGGCCAAAATAAAGTCGTTGACTTTTTGGGCATTAATCGTTGCTAAAGTACTGGCGCTTTGTTGATTATAGTAGTATAATGCGCGGTTAATTACAACTACTTTTTCAGCATGAGAAAATAATTTATGGGTAGTAGCCATATCTTCAAATGCCATAGAGGGAAACGTAATTCCGTGGTCAACAAACAGAGAACGTTTATAAATTTTATTCCAGGCAAGACTTTGAATTTGCACGTCTTTTAATAGTTTTTTCAAAGCTTCTTCTTTGTTAAATACGCCGCTGGTACGAAAAGGATATTTATATAAAGAATCTGACTCAACAAAATGGTAGTAATAATAACAACAGGCAATGTCAGCATCGTGGGTGGTAATTGCCTGGTATAATTCCTGAAGAAATGTAGGTGCAAGGTAATCGTCACTATCAACAAAACAGATATATTTACTATCCGCCAACGCCAGTGCTGCATTACGCGCCATAGACATACCTCTATTAGGTTGATCAATTACAGTAATATTATGATATCTTGCTTCAAAATCTCTTAAAATTTCCAGACAATTATCAGTAGAACCATCATTTACCGCAATCAGACGAAAATCCCGAAAGGTTTGATCCATTAGAGTTTGTAAACACTTTGGCAAAAATTTACTAACGTTATAAACCGGCATAAGCACCGTTATTTTAGGTGGTTGATATTGGTTTGCGTTCTCCGCCAATGGATTCATCCTTTCTTTAAAATAAATTATTTATAAAAAACATACTCCATTAAATTATACAATATTGTGTCGAAAAATCAATATCTTTGTCCAAAAATAAGGGGTACAGTATAAAAACTGTGCCCCTTTTTGGTAGATTAATTTTATGAATACGAACTATGTCCCTCTGAATTATTCGCTTCAGAGGAAGATGTTTGGGTATCAGATGATACCGGAGGTACTTCAGAGGAAGATGGGGGCTGCTCTGAAGATGATGGAGGCGGAGTTGGTTCCGGTTCCGGCTCTGGTGTTGGTTCAGGGTCAGGAGCACTGCCGCCTTTTGGTGGGATAACATAAATATCTGCAAAAGCGGGATAATAGCTGGATGGAAGTGGTTCTGTTTTTACAGCCACGCCATTTTTATAGTAAGTACGGCTTGCAGCTGTTTTATATCCGGGATTTCCACTTCTCTTTAATCTTGCAACGCTAAGCGGATTTGGATTTGGAGGAAGGCCGTTATCTGTATTATATTCAGCTGGAGGTTTGCTAATGTTTGATGTAATCCAAGCACTGGGTTCTATTGTATCGTATTCAGGTGATTGATACCCATAGAAAGTAACCCAAACAGTAGTGCCATCCATTCCGGCGGCAATATATACAGGATAGTCAGTATCATTACGGAAGACAAAATCTAAAGAACCGTAAGATACTGTGGCATCTAGACCAATTGGAACGTAAGAAGATGGATATGTATGGTTATAACGGGTGACAATGGTCATATTAGAGCGCAAAGCAGCGCCGTAAATGGTAGAGGATACTTGACAAATACCACCGCCGTATTCTTGAATAAACTCACCGCCGGAAATAGCGGTAGCAGGTAAATAACCATTGGAACCGTTGGTTGTGTTTCCGGTTGTACCGTTAAATGAAAATTGTTCGCCGGGGTGAAGAATTGTACCGTTTGTAGCATTTGCAGCAAGTTTCATATTATGATTTCCGTTTGCGGTATTGGTGGAAACAGTGCTGTAAGAACCCAGTTTTTGCATATTTGCCTTAACATCTTCTGCTGTTTTGGTACATTTTATTACTTCCACAGGCACTTCAATGATACCTGTTTTTTCCGTTTTGAGTAATTCTTCCACTCTAGCTGTCAACTCATCTGTTTTTACTTTACGTCCCTCTATGGGTTCAGATACATTAAAACCGCCGTTATAATAACCTGTAATGGTTGGTTCTTGAGGCTCTCGATTAAATGGAGCAGATAGTTCAGTCAGCCTTGGTTCCAATTCTTCGCTGATGAGTGTTGGTTTTAATTCAAAGTTTTTTGGTGTTACGCTTAACTCGACTACTCTGGATGTATGTTCTTTTTCATCACAGTGCCAATTGTATTCGTAAGCTTCATCAATGACATCTTGCAAGTGCAGGTCAAATGGAAGCTCTTTTCCCGTTAATGTAAGAGTTTGATCTTCTAAAGTAAGTTGGATGTCATATCCCTTTGGATAGACTTCAGCCTGAAGCAATGCTTCCATAGCTTCTTCTTTTGTCATACCGGATATATCGATTCCCTCAATAGAGATACCTTGGGAAAAACGTTCCGTATCAGAATAAGAAACGGTGTTGGAACTGCTGCCGGTGCCAACTTGGTTTAATGCACCGGTAGTAAAAATAACTGCGATAATAGCGGCTATGAGCACAACTGCTCCGGCAACAGAGCAGCCGATAATAGTGGTTCTTTTTTTAGGATCCATATTTTGCTCAGACATTGTATTCCTCCTAGTCAAGGATTCGAGCTCTTAATTTCTCTTCTATAATGATATAATGTTTATCTGGAAAAGTAAAGTTACAGCTTTATTACGAGTAAATATGTAGGCTTTAAATTGCGCAGCTGTCTTTTTTGTGCTATATTGAATGTATAAATATGTTTGGTAAAACGGGACAGAAATGAGAGGTGACCTTAGTGCGAGTACTTATTTTTTCTGCAGCTGCCGGCGGTGGACACATTAGGACAGCTCAGGCTTTGGAAAAATATATCAATCACCATGTAGTAGATGCGAAAGTAAAGGTTGTTGACGCATTAAAAGAAGCAAATTATATTTATGATAAATTAATATGCAAAGGATATCATTTTGTTGCTACAAAAACGCCTGCAATATTTGGGCATATGTATCATAATACAAATGATAACAGTCCGCTTTCAAAATTTGTACCAAAAATGAATCATGCGCTTAGCAAGCGTTTGCTGTCATTAATTCATGAATTTGAGCCGGACATTATTGTGGCTACACACCCGTTCGTTGCCGAAATGGTGTCACATTTAAAAGGAAAAGGTTTCATTGACGCGAAATTATTGGTGGTCATGACAGACTATGCTCCTCATAAAACATGGATAGCGGAACATGTAGACGGATACATTGTTGCAAATGATGATATGGTAATTCCGATGGTACAAGACTTTGGCGTGGAACCGGAAAAAATTCATCCGTTTGGTATTCCTATTTTAGAAACATTTTTTCATCCACAACCCAAAGCGTCTTTACGGAGGGAGATGGGACTTGACCCGGATAAACCAACGGTTTTATTAATGGCAGGAAGTTTTGGTGTGAAAACCATTGTGCAAATCTATCGCGATATCATTCGTGTACCTGTGGATTTCCAAATGATTGTGATTACGGGGAAAAATCAAAGACTATATCAAACATTAAAAACTACGGTTATGCTCAGCCCCAAAAAGACAAAGTTGATATTGTTCACACAAAAGGTAGAACAGTATATGCAGGCTAGTGATTTGATTATTACAAAACCGGGCGGTTTAACAGTTACAGAGGCCTTAGCAAGTAATTTGCCTTTATTGGTATTTAATTCGATTCCGGGACAAGAAGAGGATAACGCAGATTTTTTGGAATTGCATGGAATGGCAAGAAGACTTCACAAGAATGAAAGTTGTACAGATGCTTTAAAAGAACTTTTAGCAGACAAAATGCAGTTGGCATCTATGGAACAAGCATGTAAAAATTTTGATAAGTCAGATGGATGCGCAAAAATAGTTTCCTTGATGAAAGATATGATAAAATAAGAAGAAGGTATAAAAAGGTTGTTCGAAAGAGCAGCCTTTTTATACGTTACAGGAAATATGTAACGTAACAGTAAACTTTTATTTTTCCATATACAAGCTATTCACTAATAGCTGCAAGTATTGTATAATAAAAACATAAATTCTAGGAGGATGGATTATGGAAATTTATTTAGACAACAGTTCTACAACAAAGGTATGTCTTCCCGCTGCTGAAAAAGTCATGGAATGCATGACAGTTGTATATGGAAATCCATCTTCCTTGCATACAATGGGGTTTGCTGCCGAAAAAGAAATGACAAAAGCGCGTACTGTCATTGCAAAACAAATCGGAGTAAAAGAAAATGAAATTATTTTTACCTCAGGGGGAACCGAGGCAAATAATTTAGCAGTTTTTGGTGCAGTAGAAGCAAAAAAACGCTTTGGTAATAAAATTGTCACTACTGCAATAGAGCATCCGTCTGTATTAGGTTGCATGGAACAGCTTGAAAAAAAGGGATTTGAAGTCATTTATTTAAAACCGGATATGACCGGCACTGTTTCACCGGAACAGGTTATGGAAGCGATTGATGAAAGTACCATTTTGGTTAGCATGATGTTGGTGAATAATGAAGTAGGCAGTATATTACCAATTGAAGCCGCAGCCAAAGCAATCAAGCAAAAAAAATCTCCCGCATTATTTCATGTAGATGCTGTACAGGGATTTGGGAAAATGGCAGTTTATCCGAAAAAAAGTGGAATTGACCTGCTGACCATAAGCGGCCATAAAATTCACGCGCCCAAAGGAATAGGTGCGCTCTATATTTCAAAAGATATTCGTATTCTTCCTCGCACATTTGGGGGCGGACAAGAAAATCAAATTCGGCCCGGTACAGAGGCGCTTCCTCTTATCAGCGGTTTTGGAGAGGCTGTTATGCAGCTTCCGAATATAGCTGAAGAAATGAAGCGTATACAAACGTTATATGATAGTTGTAAAGAACAATTGTTGCAGTTGCCCGGTATTGTAGTCAATTCCCCGGAACAAGGATTGCCTTATGTGCTGAACTTTTCTACTTGTTCTGTTCGCTCGGAAACAATGCTGCATTTTTTGGCGTCGAAACATATTTTTGTTTCCGGTGGCTCTGCATGTGCCAGAGGAAAACGCAGTCATGTTTTAACAGCAATGGGATTAGACCGTGCCAAAATTCAAACTGCAATTAGGGTAAGTTTTTCAAGAGAGAATACACAGCAGGATGTTGATGCTTTTATTGAAGCTGTTAAAGACGGACTATCTTCGCTTGCAACAGGTAAATTATAGGAGTTATGAGTTTTATGAATGAAATTTTATTGCTAAAATTGGGCGAATTGGTGCTCAAAGGATTAAATAGAAAATTATTTGAAAATGTATTGCTAAAACGCATTCAGTATACATTATGTGATTTAGGTAAGTTTGATATTAAGTTAGCACAGTCAACCATTACCATTGTTCCACAAGAGGAAACGGTTGATTTGGAAGAAGCAGCTGAAAGAGTTTCTAAAATATTTGGTATTGCAGCTTTTTCACGTGCGTGTGTAACAGAAAAAAATATGGACGCAATCAAACAAGCCTCAGCAGAATACTTGGGAGAAGAACTGGAAGCGGCGAGAACCTTTAAAGTGGAAGCCAAACGATCTGATAAAAAATTCCCATTCAACTCTCCACAGATTTGTGCCCAGGTGGGGGAATACTTATTGGAGGCATATCCTCATTTAACAGTAGATGTACACAATCCTGACAGTATTATATATGTAGAAGTTCGGGATTACGGCGCATATATCAGAGGACGCGCACTGCAAGGAGCAGGTGGTATTCCGGTAGGAACAGGTGGTAAGGCGGCAGTATTAATCAGCGGCGGCATTGATAGTCCGGTTGCATCTTGGATGATGGCAAAACGTGGCGTTGAACTTACCGCCATCCATTTTGCAAGTCCTCCTTATACCAGTGAACGAGCTGAAGATAAAGTTGTCCGCTTGTTAACCCAAGTGAGTGCATACAGCGGCAGAATGAAAATGTATACTGTACCATTTACAAAAGTACAAGAATTGATACAGGCCAACTGCCCGGAGGAATTGTTTACAATTATTATGCGCCGTTTTATGATGCGTGTTGCAGAACGAATTGCAAGAAAAGAAGAATGTGGTGCATTGATTACAGGAGAGAGTTTAGGGCAGGTAGCAAGCCAAACCATGCAGGCAATTGGCTGTACAGATATGGTTGCCACTATGCCTGTGTTCCGCCCATTAATTGGTATGGATAAAACAGAGATTGTATCCATTGCGCATCGAATCGGAACATTCGATATATCGATTGAACCATATGAAGATTGCTGTACGATATTTACACCAAAACATCCAAGAACAAAACCAATTCCATCTTTTGTGGAAATAGGGGAGTCTGTACTTGATATAGATGCTTTGGTAGAAGAATGTGTCCAAAATGCTCGCTATCAAAAAATAGGTTACCGCAAAAACTCATAATTATTGTTTGAGCAAAACAATAATGGTCCATATTCGTTTCAGTATCTATTGAGAAAGGAAGCAGTACTATGAATGCAGAAATTATCTCAGTTGGCACAGAGTTATTGTTAGGTCATACTGTAAATACCGATACTACCATAGTAGCCAGAGCCCTATCAGACCTGGGTATCAATTTACTATATGCTTGTACAGTGGGAGACAATGAAGGCCGTTTAAAACAGGCGCTGGAACAAGCGTTACAGCGCAGTGATTTGGTTATTACGACAGGTGGTTTGGGACCAACAAAAGATGATCTTACAAAAGAAACCATTGCCGATGTAGCCGGAAAACCATTGGTACAAGATGCGGACAGTATGGAACGAATTCAACAGTATTTTAAGGGCAGATATTGCGGAGAAAATCAATTAAAACAGGCGTTGCTGCCAAAAGACTGCGTGGTGTTGCCCAATGATGTGGGAACAGCTCCCGGATGTGTTGTTACAACGGCTCAAGGAAAAATGATTATGATGTTTCCCGGTCCTCCTTCGGAATTAAAACCAATGCTGTACAATTATGCGGTTCCGTTTTTACAAGATATAGAACAATCTGCCATTTACTCAGATAATATTCATGTGTTTGGTAAAGGTGAAGGTGCTGTAGCCGAAGAAATTGCAGCATATATTGACGGACAAAATCCAACAGTTGCTACCTATGCAAAAGATGGAGAAATGTTTGTGCGTGTAACTGCAAAAGCCAGAACCAAAGAGGATGCTGCTTTATTATGTGAGCCGGTAACGAAAGAAATTGTTGCAATTTTGGGCGATGTGGTGTATGGTGTAAATGTAGACACCTTAGAGCAAACAGTTGTAAATTGTCTGTTGAGCAGAGGCGAAACGGTTGCTACAGCGGAATCCTGCACCGGCGGTTTGGTTTCAAAAAGGCTGACAGATATTGCGGGTGTTTCAGAAGTATTTGAAATGGGCGCCTGTACGTATTCAAATCGTATCAAAAATTTATTAATTCATGTTCCAAACGATATGCTTGCTGAATATGGAGCAGTTAGTGAACAAGTGGCCAAAGCAATGGCAGAAGGCGTCTGCAAAACAGCAGGAAGTACTTATGGAATTGGTATTACAGGTATAGCAGGTCCGGGAGGAGGAACTGCCGAAAAACCGGTTGGATTGGTCTATATTGGTTTGACGAATGGCACCAAAACATGGGTAAAAAAATTAGGTGGAATAAAAACAGTAGAACGAAGCAGAGATTACTATCGTACGCTTTCTGCATCTACTGCTTTAAATATGCTGCGACGTTACCTACAGGGGTTAGACCCGGTAGAATAATATTGTTATTGATGCAGTGAATATAGGAGGTACTCAATTGGCGGGAAAATACGCAAAAAAACGGAAGCGTCCTTGGATAGCTGCTGTTTTACCTTGGAAAGGGGATAAAGCGGGAGAGGCCATTCGCAAAATTGTTTTTCTGGTAGCGCTCATTACTTTTTTAGTAACAGGTGGTATTCTATTGTGGGAAATGGTTATTCAGCCCGCTATGGTAGATAATAAAGCAAATTATGTACAACAAATTTATCATGCGGATGACAACAAGAATAATACAGCTACAAGTGAAGATTCTGAGTATGACGAAAACGGAAATTTAAAGAAATTTGTAGAACTGCAAAAAATTAATCCCGATATTAAGGGATGGATTCGTATGACGGATACGGTGATAGACTATCCTATCTTGCAATCCAGTGAAGATAATCCTGAATATTATTTGTATTTGGATTACGAAAAGAATCATAGCAAATACGGAAGTTTGTTCTTTGATGCAAGGAATTCTATTAATTTGGAAGACCCAAGTTCAAAAAGCTTAATTCTATATGGCCATAGTATGAATGATGGCAGAATGTTTGGAAGCTTGTTAAATTACGGATCTTTGGATTATTATAAAGAGCATCCTACTTTTGAAATGGATACAGTAAAATACAACGGAGATTGGAAAATCTTCTCTGTATTTAAAACCAATACACTGTCAAGTCAGGGGGAACCATTTAATTATTTGAGAACATCCTTTTCCAGTGATAGTGATTTTCTCAACTTTGTTTACCAAATGGAAATTCGTTCCCTGTTTGATACAGGAGTTGATGTTTCAGCCGATGACCAAATTGTGCTTCTGTCCACTTGTTCTTATGAAATGGATGGTTTCAGAACGGTGATTGCGGCACGCAAGGTACGTGAGGGTGAAGATACAACAGTGGATACAAGTAAAGCTGTTTGGAATCCAAATGTACTGTATCCTGATGGTTGGTATAGTGCTAAGGGTGGAACAAAACCACAGCATCCGGCTACTTTTGAGGAAGCACTGGCACAGGGGAAAATTAATTGGTTAGCAGAAGAATGATAAATATAGAAAAGAGGCATGCCAATGGGAGCATGCCTCTTTTATTTTGTGCTGTAAAAAGGAGAACAGAGCAGGTATGACCTGCTCTGTTCGGGAAAGAAGATATATGAAAAAGTTTGTCGTAAGCTAGTTCATAGGGGAGTACTCTGTCAGAGTAACTGTAGCGGTAATACTTTCTCCCGTAGTTGGGCGGTATACTTCTAATTCTACAGTATCTCCCGGTTTTTTCTTTGCTATTACATTTTGCACAGTGGTTTCGGAACTTATATTGTTTCCGTCAATTTTAGTAATGATGTCGCCTTTTTGTAATCCGGCATCAGATACATTACTGTTTAACTTTACAATACTGTATCCTTGTGTTAAACCATAAAAACGTGCAGTAGTAGCATCTATATACTGACCGGTTATGCCTAGCATAGCGCGGTCTTTCACATAGCCATATTGTTTTAAATTATTGATAATAGGTTGCGCAGTATCAATCGGAATTGCAAAACCCAAACCTTCATATCCGGTTGCAGTAATTTTTGCAGAGTTAATACCGATAATTTGACCATACATATTTACCAGAGCGCCGCCGGAGTTACCCGGATTGATGGCAGCATCGGTTTGAATACATTCCATATCGTAACCATTATAAGTAATGGAACGATTTACTGCGGATACATAACCGACTGTAACAGAAGAGTTAAATTGGATACCGCCGGGATTCCCGATTGCAATGACTTGTTCACCAACCTGTAAATCTTCAGATGAACCGAATTCAGCAGCTTGTAAATCGGTAGCATCAATTTTAATCAATGCTAAGTCAGTTGCGGTATCGGAACCCACAATCTTTGCTTCATAACTGGTACCGTTAGATAAAATTACTTTTAAAGCAGATGCTCCCTCAATGACATGAGCATTTGTGATAATATATCCGTCAGATGATGCAATAATACCGGAACCTTCTCCCGATTCGGAAGAAGTGCCAAAATATCCATTGGTATTACTGTAGGCTTGTATGCATACAACGGAAGGAATTACCTTTTGGGCAACTTCTTCTGTTGTCAACTTTCCAGTAATTGTAGATGTTTCATTGGTATTATCTTTTTCCACTTTAGTAGTGTTCACAATAGAATTGGAACTGTTCGTACCAGGAGTGGCAAATGGAATTGCTCCCATATTTACCAAACCAATAAATCCACCAATAGAGCCTGCTGATATTACCAGGCATGCAGCTGCACCGCAGACAATTTTAACCCAAAGTTTGATGGGTTTTTTCGGTGGCTTTTGTTTTGGAGGTTCTCCGGAACCACCGGAATGCTGATTGTGGTTTTGATAAGTACCACGGTAAGTACTGCCATTCCATTGTGTATTTCCGGTATTATTCTGTCCGGGTGCTTGCCACTCTACTTCCAGTGGTTGTTCTCTATTATATGGATAATCACGATTCACAGTGTTCATCTCTCCTTCAAGATGGTATAAATGGATTTACTATGCCTATATTATGTCTCTTGATTGTGATAACTATGTGATGATTATTCATAAGTTTGCTGAGAATTGGGAAAAGTATTAAAGAACAAAGTTTTGAATATCTGACGGAGTAGAAGCAATCATTTGTGCACCTGCATGAAGCAATTCTTCTTTACTGCGGTAACCCCACAAAACACCCGCGGTTTCCATACCGGCATTGTTCCCTGTGTGCATATCTACATCGCTATCTCCAATGAATAAACATTGGCTTGGTTGTACCGATAATTCCTTCATAATAATAAGAGCGCCGTCAGGTGCAGGTTTGCGGGGAATTTCATCTCTTTGGCCATACCATACGTCAAATAGATGTTCACCAAATAATTTGGGAACAGACAACCTTGTTAAAACATGAGGTTTATTAGAGAGTATTGCCAAAAGAATACCATTGCTTTTTAATGTATGAAGCAATGGTAAAATGCCATCATATAGTGTGACACATTTCAACGGATCTTCCTTATAAAGATCCATGAATATTTGTTTTGCAGTGTGCACATCGTCTGGCGTATAAGTAGGATGAACAATATGAAACATGTTATGTATTAATTGTTCGGCACCGTTACCCACAAGACTTCTGTATTGGTTTGTTGGTATATTCGGATATCCTAATTGTTTTAATGTTTGATTACAAAAATATGCAATGGAATCCAACGTATTGCATAAAGTACCGTCTAAATCAAAAATACATGCTTTTATCATTTTTGTTTTCACCTTCTTATTTATTATACGGATATATCATAATATTGTAAAGACTTTTTATGAAATGAAATCATACAGGCGTTTTCTATTGCGGTTTCAAATGAATATTGATATACTGAAAATAGTCATTTTAGAGAATGATTTTTATTTCGTATATGTTTATAGATATGGAAAGAGGTATTTTATTATGGATTATGCAAAAGTTGCTTTAGAGAAACATTTACAATGGAAGGGAAAAATAGAAATTGTACCAACTTGTCCTGTAGAAACAAAAGATGATCTTTCTATTGCTTATACACCGGGTGTAGCTGCACCGTGTATACAAATTCATAAAGATGTAAATGATGCATATGAATATTGCCGTAAATGGAATTTGGTTGCGGTTGTAACAGATGGAACGGCTGTTTTGGGATTGGGTGATATTGGTCCCGAGGCCGGTATGCCTGTTATGGAAGGCAAGTCAGTTTTGTTTAAAGCTTTTGGTGATGTGGATGCGTTCCCGATTTGTTTGGCTTCCAAAGATGTAGAAGAAATTGTACAAGCAGTGAAAATGATTGCTCCTACCTTTGGGGGTATTAATTTGGAAGATATTGCAGCGCCCCGCTGTTTTGAAATTGAGAAACGTTTAAAAGAAGAACTGGATATTCCTGTATTTCATGACGACCAGCATGGAACTGCCATTGTAGCAGCAGCAGCTATGATAAATGCCTTGAAAATTGTGGATAAAAAAATAGAAGATATCCATCTTGTGGTAAATGGTGCTGGTTCCGCAGGTATTGCTTGTACCAAATTGTTCATGGCAATGGGGTTAAAACATGTTATTTTATGTGACCGTGACGGCGCTATCTATGAAGGGAAAGAAGGTTTGAACGAAGGTCAAAAGGAAATGGCTGCAGTTACAAATCGTGAGCATAAAAAGGGTTCTTTGGCTGATATTATTCAAGGTGCAGATATGCTGCTGGGAGTTTCGGCACCGGGGTGTGTAACAAAAGATATGGTTCGTTCCATGGCAAAAGATCCTATTATTTTTGCTATGGCAAATCCTGTGCCTGAAATTTTCCCTGACGAAGCAATTGAAGCAGGCGCTAAAGTTGTAGGAACCGGACGTTCCGATTATCCAAATCAAATTAACAATGTATTGGTATTCCCGGGAATTTTCCGTGGGGCATTGGATGTGCGCGCGACAGAAATCAACGATGAAATGAAGATTGCAGCGGCATATGCTATTGCTGGTTTGGTAAAAGAAGATGAATTGTGCCCGGAATTTATCATTCCGAATCCTTTAAATAAAGAAGTTGCACCTGCAGTTGCAAAAGCAGTAAAAGATGCAGCGAGAAAAACAGGAGTTGCGAGAGTATAAGAAAACACCGAAAAAGGGTGATACATGGCATGAAGGATAATACAAAAATTCAATTATTGGCAATTGACTTAGACGGAACCACATTGCGTAATGACGCTTCCTTATCGCAAAATGTAAAACAAGCGCTGGAGCATGCAATACAACAAAATATTTTTGTAGTACCTTGTACAGGCAGAGCGTTGGGTTCCTTATCTCCTGAGATAACAGCAATATCCGGAATTACTTATGCAGTAACTTCTAACGGAGCAGCAATTGAGAATTTATTATTGGGGAAGAGAATTTATTGTAATTTACTGGATAAAGAAACGGCTTTGTCCATTATGGATATCTTATCTTCTGAGGATGTAATGATAGAGGTATTTATACAGGGAAAAGCATATACAGAGCAGAGATTTTTAAACCATCTGACCCATTACGGCACCTCAGAGCATTATATTCCATATGTGCTCAGTACCCGAAATTCAGTGGACGATATTCGTTCGTTCATAGGGCAGTCACCTCAAAATATAGAAAATATCAATTTAAAAACAGCGGATTGTGCTTTGCGAAAAAGATTATGGCATGAGTTAACATTAATGCAGACGGTTTCCATTACCTCTTCTTCCTCCATGAATATTGAGGTAAGTGCTGTCAATACAGGAAAAGCCCAGGCAGTTGCACATTTATGCAAGGTATTAGGTATTACCATGAACGAGGTTATGGCGATAGGAGACAGTTTAAATGATGTTATGCTGCTTCAACAGGCAGGATGTTCCGTGGCAATGGAAAACGGTGTGGATGAAGTAAAACAAGCAGCTGATTTTATTACGCTGTCCAATGAGGCGGATGGCGTAGCTTATGCAATCGAACATTTTTTAGCTAACAGAAAAATGAAATGAAGGATGAATGAACATGGATTATAGAGAATACGGCAGAACCGGAAAAAAGGTTTCCGCAATTGGTTTTGGTGGTTTGCGTTTTCCAAAAGAGGATTATCAGTCAGGCAACTATGAAAACTGTGTTAAAATAATTCATCGTGCGCACGAGTTGGGGGTAAATTATTTTGATACAGCTCCTGATTATTGCGATGAACACAGCGAGGATATTTTTGGACAAGCATTTCGTACCATGGATCGCAATACGTTTTATGTTTCTACCAAATGTGGACTTTGGAATGCTGCTAACGGTGATGAGGCAAGAAAAGTTTTAGAAAAATCTCTTACCAAAATGGGATTGCAAAAAATAGATTTCTTTCATATTTGGGCAATTAAAACAATGGAAGATTACGCAGCATATATGAAAAAAGGCGGAATTTATGAAGGTATACTGAAAGCAAAAGAAGAAGGCCTGGTTGATCATATCTGTTTTTCTACCCATTTAAACGGTGACGATATTGCTAAGGTTGCACAGGAAGGTGTATTTGAAGGTGTAACATTAGGGTATAATGCCGTGAACTTTGCATATCGCCGTAAAGGGGTAGAAGCCTGTGCAAAAGCAGGAATGGGTATTACCACAATGAATCCGTTAGGGGGAGGAATTATCCCGCAGCATCCGGACCGCTTTTCTTTTATTCGTCAAAATACAGAGGAACCCATTGCTGTTTCTGCTTTAAAATTTATTTTGGCTCAACCTGAAATTACCATTGCTTTAGTAGGTATGAATTCCGTAAAAGATGTAGAAGAAAGTGTAATTGCCGGAGAGCATATTATTCCGGCAACACCGGATTTACTGGAGAACATGGGCAAGCATTTAACACAGGAATTGGATGCCTTATGTACAGGCTGCAGTTATTGTGATGAATGTCCTGTAGACATTGCAATTCCTAAATTAATGGATGCATATAATGAATACGTTTTAACAGGGGGAGACAGTGAGGCTGTTAAGGAGCGTTTAAAAGTGCAGTGGAGTATGGACAACAGCACAGCAGCACGTTGTGTGGCATGTGGAAAATGCGAGAAACTTTGCACACAAAAGCTTCCGATTATAGATAGACTAAAACAAATTGCGTGCATGTAATACATAGTATTTGATTCTAATGGTATTTTAATATAATAGCTTTACTCTGTATAAGGAGGTGTTTGTCATGAGAGTTTTACTGGCAGAAGACGAAGAAGATTTAAATTTTATCATTACACAAAAGTTAAGATCAGAAGGATACAGTGTAGACAGCTGTTATGACGGAGAGGAAGCATTGGACGCATTGGCTGTAGTAGACTACGATGCAATCATTTTAGATATTATGATGCCGAAAATAGATGGACTGGAAGTATTGCGTTCATTTCGTCAGACAGGTAAAACAACCCCCGTTTTATTCCTTACAGCAAAAGACGCAGTTCCTGATCGGGTAAAAGGTCTTGATAGTGGAGCGAATGATTATTTAGTCAAACCTTTTTCGTTTGAGGAACTCATGGCAAGGCTTCGCGCTATCATTCGCAATTCATTTGGTATGACCGACAATACAATCACGGTGGCTGATTTAACCATGGATTGTGCTGCTCATACAGTAACACGAGCAGGACAAGAAATTTCGCTTTCCGCAAAAGAGTATGCACTACTGGAGTATTTACTTCAAAACAAGGGAATTGTACTATCAAGAGAAAAAATTGAAGACCATATATGGGACTTTGATTACGAAGGAGGAACTAATGTTGTAGATGTTTACATTCGTTACCTCCGTAAAAAGCTGGATGATGATTACGACAAGAAGTTAATTCATACAGTACGGGGAAGAGGATATGTGATACGTGAGGAAATATGAAACGTTTATCACTTAGACTAAAAATAACATTATGGTTTAGTACAGTTTTAATTATCTTGGTTGCATTAACTTGTGGAGTAATATTGTATATCAATGATTTTATGATTCAGAAAGTGATTCAAGATAATTTAATTGAGATTGTAGAAAATGACGTAGATGAAATAGAATATTTCCCTTCCATTGAAAATAAAGAAAATGATTATGATTTGGACGTATATCTTTCTTTTAGAAACGGTTATTTAGAAATAGATGATGATTTCTTAGGAAAGGTAAACGAAATTTCTGTAGCGGTATATCAGGAAAACGGTTCCTTATTATATGGAGAAAATCCCCTCTCTCAAGAACTGTCTGATATGAAATTTTTGGACTCACAAATCCAAGCCAGAAACATCAATGGCGTTACATGGTATATCTATGACCGAAAATTAGTTGGTAATGGGTTAGACGGGTTGTGGCTCAGAGGTGTTGTTTCCGCTCAGCAAGGAGATACGCATTTTGCTACTATCATTAATTTTTCATTGATATTTATCCCAATTTTTCTAATATTGGCTATTTTAGGTGGATATTTTATTGCGGGACGTTCACTGGCTCCTATTAGAAATATTGCAAAAACAGCTTCTCAAATTGGACAAGGACGAGATTTGAAAAAACGCATTGAATTAGGAAAAGGTGCAGATGAACTTCATCAGCTTGCAGATACATTCAATGCTATGTTTGAGCGATTAGACTCTTCATTTGAAGCAGAACGCCAATTTACTTCAGATGTTTCACATGAATTAAGAACTCCTATGGCTGTGATTATGGCACAATGTGAGTATTTATTAGAAAAAAAGAGAAGCACAGAAGAATATGAAGAGGCGATTAAACTCATTCAACGTCAAAGTAAAAAAATGACGAATTTAATTACTGATATGTTGGCTTTTGCGCGTTTGGAATTTCAAATAGATAGTTTTGAAATGCACAAAGTCAATCTTACAAAATTAGTGTCTGCTGTTTGTGAAGATATGGCACAGATACAAGATAAAAATATTACTCTTACTTGGAAAATAGATGATGATGTTTTTATAGCGGGTAATGAACATTTGTTAACCAGATTACTTAACAATTTAATTGGGAACGCATATCGCTACGGAAAAAGAAATGGATATATTTTGGTTGAATTATCAGAATCTCCGGAACAAGTCATTCTATCGGTAAAAGATAATGGCATTGGTATTTCAAGCGAAGATCAAAAACATATATTCCAACGTTTTTATCGGGCAGACAAGTCCAGAGCAAGCAAGGGAACAGGTATTGGTTTGGCCATGGTGAATGAAATTGCCGAACTCCATAAAGGTACTATATCTGTCAATAGTATTTTGGGAGAAGGTAGCACATTCTCGTTTATCATTTCAAAATCTCCTCATTAAATAATAAAAAGAAAAGGCATTTTCTGCATTTATTGTAGATATGCTTTTTCTTTTTTATATTTTTACAAGTACTAATCAGATTTTAATAAATAGTAGATATACTTAGTATACAATCAATCAAAAAGGAGGCGAAATAATTGTATATTGTAAAAACAGGAGATAACCTATTAAGCATTGCAAGAAAAGAGTTGGGCTGCCATACAAAGTATGCAGAGTTGGTAGCAGCAAACAAATTGGAAAGCACTATCATTTATCCGGGTCAAGTACTAAGATTTGCAAAATAAGACCTCTAATAGAGCTTTAATAAAAGATAGATATCATG